>Ga0123356_10000476_pt1 | contig 44907 bp, 32 predicted proteins | sample TergutEmb28metaG_2_FD_92546 | JGI IMG/M metagenome (GOLD analysis project Ga0123356, IMG submission 92546) | Embiratermes neotenicus P3 segment gut microbial communities from Petit-Saut dam, French Guiana - Emb289 P3 | ecosystem: Host-associated > Arthropoda: Insects > Digestive system > Gut ...
AAGTATACCACCCGTCATCAGGCATAAGGATGCGAATCCGGCTTGTGTGAAAATCTAAATGTGTCACTCTCTCTTGTTCTACAGCTTCGCTTTCGCGGGAATTGAATTCCTCCGGCGTAAGCAATGCGTCCGGGATATGCAGGACTTCTCCTGTTAAATAGGCATTGTGAGTTTCAAAGTCAACGCCACGCAAATCCCACACGCTGTTTTGACCGGATACAACAACAAGAGGCATACCTATTGTGCTGCCGAGCAGGCTGAATCCCACAAGTAAAATAAGCAGCAATGCGGAAATAATAATCATATTTCGGATTGATAATTTTTCTTTACTCATGTCAAGGCTCTACCTTTAGTTATGGTGGGGTTCTGACCTTGTCAGCATCATGGCTCCGCCTTTGTTCACGGCGTGGTTCTCTTATCCGTTATAATCTATCACCTTTTTGCAAAGCATTCAATATATACTTTTGATTTTTCACGGTTAGACAGTATAATAGACGGATTTGACCCTCAACCCGGTTCTGCTGGAGCTAAAATGTAGACAAGAGGTGATAAATTACACATAAAAGGCTCCGCAGAAAAATAACAGTGGAGATATTGATAAAATTTTGCTATACTACTATAATGCACAGAATTGCTCATTTGAATGTATGTACTCATGAGCTGATTTTATGCAAAGTATGAAACTTTCAAATAGCGTACTGCTCCGGCGGTGATTGTTAAGCTTTATGAAGAAACGCAGCAGAAGTATAAAGAACAGAATATTAATTATCTCCTCATTGATGTTGATAGCTATCGTCGGCATTATACTCATCTTTGTGAGTTTTTCCATGACCACTATGACAGATTCGGTTATGCTTGACGTTATGCGGGTCACAGTCAGAACAGCGGCACAGAATATCAGCGAGAATCTGAACCACATTGCCGAGCGCCTTTATCTGACCAGGCTCGACAGAACCATCACCTCGGCTGTTGCCACCGAAGAGGAGATGAATGCATTTATCGAAAACACTCTTTCGAGCATGGATTTTGTGTGGGTGGGTCTTTATACATCGCAGGGCGATTTGATTGCCGGGAGCAACGGCAGCCCGGATGATATTTCCGGGCGTGACATTTTCCCCAAACTGTCTCAATCAAATGACCTTTCCATTGAAAACACCTCCGTCAGCAGCACCGGTCTGGAGGTTGTCATTGGTCTGCCGATTCACAGGGAATGGCTTGCGAGTTTTTATCTGGTAGGCAGTTACAGATATGACACGCTTACCGAGGTGCTTCGCAACATAAGAATCGGCGATAATTGCACTGTTTTTATCATTAACGACAGCGGTACCCTGATTGCCCATAACAGCGATACGGAGATGGTGGCAACCGGGGGTGATATAGCCGCCAGCCTTGGGGGCGGCACTGATATAGAGCAAATAATCGCAATGATGAAGGCGCGTCAGGATGGTTCGGAGGTTGTGTTCTCGCTATTCAACCCGTTATATATAAGCTATGTTCCTATACAGGGAGTACCCTGGTCGCTCGGCATTGTCACCATGCGCGGGGATTTTACCGGGGCTTTCAGCGTTGCATTGGGTAATAGTGTTATATTGGGAATTATAGCTCTAATCGTTTCATTACTTATATTCAGATTCCTGCTCTCGCGTGTTATAACAGACCCGCTTCACAAGATTACCGAAAGTGCTTCATTAATGGCGCGCGGTCAGTTTGAAACAGAAGCGCTTCAAGGCATATCGAACCGGAGCGATGAGATTGGTCAATTGGGAGCGGGCTTTAGCATTGTATCTAACTCCGTCCATCAGGTTATAAGCGATATTTCTTTACTCACGCAGCAGGCCAGCCGTGGCGAGCTGGGATTCCGCACAGATGCCGATAAGCATAGCGGAGACTTTAACCTCATCATATCCGGAATTAATTCAGCTCTTGACGCTTTCTGTTCGCACCTTGACGCTATGCCGGACGCTTTTGCGCTCATTAATGAGGATTGTGAGAGCATTTTCCGTAACGCCAGCCTCAAGAACCTTTTAGTGCGACACAACAGCAGTGATAATGACAGCGCGTGGCTTGCAAAGCTTGTCACCTCCGGTCAATCTGAGGAGCTGCCGCCGGAGGTCAAAGAACTATTCGTATATGACAGCGGCAGTGAGAAAATATATACTGCGGATATCAACGTCGAAGGGGACAGCGAGGGTGATGCTGTATCTTATTACTATTCATTGACACTCAAGCAGGTTAACGTCAAGCCGACCATTACCAGCGGCTCGTTTGGTTTTATTTGCGTTATGCTGCTTTTGACAGATACCACCCAACTGACAAGAGCCAGGATGGAAGCCGAAAATGCAAGCCGTGCCAAGAGTGAGTTCCTTTCAAACATGAGCCATGAGATGCGCACTCCGATGAATGCCATTATAGGCATGACTGCTATAGCTCAATCCTCAACGGATGCAGAGAGAAAGGATTATTGCCTCGGTAAAATCGAAAGCGCTTCAATACATCTTCTGGGTGTAATCAGCAACATTCTGGATATGTCGAAAATTGAAGCACGGAAGTTCGAGCTTTCATACACTGAGTTTGAATTTGATAAAATGCTTAAATCCGTTATTGATGTCATAAATTTCCGCCTTGAGGAAAAGGAGCATACCTTAAGCATCAATGTAGACAAGAAGATACCTAAAACACTTGTCTGTGATGACCTGAGGCTTTCGCAGGTGCTTTCCAATCTGCTCTCAAATGCGGTGAAATTTACCCCCGGTGGCGGGAGCATCAACCTCAATGTTGATTTCCTTGACGAGGATGATGAAGGGCTGTGTGCCATCCGGTTTGAGGTGACCGATACAGGCATCGGTATCAGCAAGGAGCAGCAGGCCCGGCTCTTCGACTCATTCGAACAGGCGGAGAGCAGCATCTCGCGCAGGTATGGCGGCACCGGTCTTGGTCTTGCGATTTCTAAAAACATCGTTGAAATGATGGGCGGGCGGATTTGGGTTCTTTCCGAGCTGAACCAAGGCGCTACCTTTGCGTTTGTTATCAGCGCGAAGCGTGGTAACGGTTACGGTGCAAATAAACACCCGGAGAGAGCCGAGACCGTAGTAAGGCTGGGTGAGGACGGCTGCTTCAGCGGCCGGCGCATACTGCTTGCCGAGGATGTTGAGATAAACCGCGAAATTGTCTTGGCAATGTTGGAAAATACCAATATTGAAATCGACTGTGCCGAGAATGGTTTGCTTGCATATAATTACTTCCTTGAGGCTCCTGATTCATATGAAGCGATTTTTATGGATATTCAAATGCCGGAAATGGATGGCATTACCGCCACGCAAAGCATTAGGGCCCTAAAGTTCCCGAAAGCACAAACCATCCCCATTGTGGCGATGACCGCCAATGTTTTCCGCGATGATATAGATAAATACTATAATGCAGGCATGAACGACCATTTGGGCAAGCCGCTTAATTTCACAGATGTCCTGAATGTTTTGCATAAGTATCTTGACACGTAGAGCTTTAAAGAATTATAATAATTTTGCATGTGAGTTGGGGAGGAGTTATCCATGAAGTCAAAGTTTGTTTTGCTAAGTGTTCTGTTATGCCTGATACTGGTTTTATCAGCTTGCGCCGTCAGTGAGACCCCTGATACTTCGCCGGAGCCGCCGGATGAATTGGCTCCGCTTCCGCCACCCGAGCCTGATGGAGGTCCTTTCGGGGTGGATGTAAGTATTAATATGAATACGATAGACGATTTTTTAAATCGGCCTGAGGTAGCTTATGTCGATGTCAGAATGCTCTATGACCCGGCTGATTTTGAAGCTATAGGCGGTATTTCAAATCTTACCAGCACTCTGCCGGGCTACCGTATCGTTCCCTTCCCGTTTCTCGCCACCTTGAGTGCAATGCCTGTTGAAGGCGCCTATGAAGGGGTTACGCTCTTTGATGTCGTTTGGGGCGATAACCGCGAGGTCCTCGAAATCAAGGCAAACTTTGCAGAATCGGAGCTGATTCTAAGCGAATGCTTTCCCAAGGATAAAATTATTTTCCTGATGTGCGGCGGAGCGGGCTACTCCTCCTTGACAAGAGCTTTGCTCATTGACAGGGGCTGGGATGAAAGCAGGATTTATCACACAGGAGGCAATTGGCACTATGAGGGTAATATGGCTCTGGACATGACAGTTGCGGGCAATAATTCCGAGATTGCAACCTGGCGCGTGAACTATGCTTTAATTGATTTTGAAAACCTTACCCGTTTAGCACCGTAAGCTTGTGCATTTACAGATAAATACTAACACACCGACTGCCGGCCAGCCGGTGTGTATTTTTAATCCCTTTAGGGTTAAAGTGTATTTTTCATCCCCGAAGGGGTTAAAGTGTATTTTAATCCCTTTAGGGTTAAAGTGTATTTTTAATCCCTTTAGGGTTAAAGTGTATTTTTCATCCCCGAAGGTATATTTCATCCCTATGGGGTGAAAAGGGGTGAAAGGATGGTGAAAATATGACTATTAAGATGATTGCAACAGACCTTGACGGAACTCTCTTTCGTGATGATAAATCTGTTTCGGACAGAACGATATCTGCTCTGAAAAAATGCCGGGAAGCGGGTATAAAAGTGGTGTATGCAACTGCAAGAGGGAAAAGTGCGGAAACGCTCATTTCACCGGAGTTGTTTGACGGATTTGTCCGGATGGGGGGCGCAGTGGCCTTTGCAGGAGAGAAGCTTGCCTACAGCAAGCTCATTTCCACTGCCCGTGCGCGGGATTTTTTGCTTGCCGCTGACCGCTTCGGTTTGCGTGTTGCGGCGGAACTGGACGGCTGGAGCTTTGCCAATTTTAAGGTTGACGAGGTATGGGACTGGCTCACATATTATGAAATCACCGATTTTCATACCCTTGACATAGACGCGGAGAAAATATATGCGGTACCGGAAACAGAATCAGAACTCGAATTGCTAAGGAGATATCTTCCGGATGATTTGTATATGATTAGGCTTATCAATTTCATGGATAATTACGCTATGCTTTTTGGGTGCGACAATAATACTTGTTACTATAACTGAATTATTCACAAAAAAATTAGCATACTATACGATGATAGTCCCATCTTTATTTTTGACGAGTTTTCATCGGCACTCGATAATATTAACGCTCAGCAAGTAGAGGAGGAGCTTTTGAAAATCGATGGGAAACTGATTATCAGCGTAACCCACCGAATCCAACCACAATTTATAAGTAGTTACGATAGAATCATAATAATGGAGAATGGTCAAATCAAACATGAAGGGTATCATGCTGAGATAATGAATGAGTTAAAACCGTATATTACCGGCAATGAAGCCTCTTAAACGGTTTTTTCCGCAATATCGTATAGCGTTAAATGTGTGAACAGCTAAACAAAATTATACTTTATTTTCTTTGCTTTTGAGCATGCGAGGATGTCTTTTTCGGTCTGCAGAAACCATTCGGCAAACCGCTTTTCTGCGTGAATTTCCAATGCTTCCATTTCGTCCGCCATCGAGAGGTTGCGCTCCGATTTATACTTCCGCATTTCGTGAACGGTAGTCTTAAGCTGCTCGCCGAAGCTGATTATATCGGTATCAATGATTGTTTGCCTTATCCAAAACATAAGGTGTATGGATTCCTTTTTTTCATGCTGCCTGAAGAACTCCCGGTAAATATGCTCTGTAATATGCGGGACATATATTGCATACAGCTTGAGTATGTTTAAAAGGGTGTAATACAGTGCAAACTGCCCGCTTTTGCGCTCTTTAACCCCGTGTATATCCGGGCGGTAAAGGCGCTCTTTAACGATTTCAATGTAGTTGTCGCAAAAATCCTTCCAGAACAAATCATCGATTTCGTGTCTGGCTGAGCCTATTTCGTATTCGTACAGCAGTGTAGCGGCGTTCGCCGTTGTTTCGTTGACCCGCTCGATAATCCACCTGTCCACCGGAAGAAGTATCGGCTTTTGTGTCAGGTTGATGTCTTGTAAATGCGATATGGAGAATTTGGATGCATTCCATAGTTTTGTAATAAAGCGTTTGGAAACGGGCAGTTCCTCCGGCGAGAAGTAGGAGTCTGTTCCGAGCCGTGCGCCCGCCGTCCAATAACGCAGAACATCGGCGGAGTGGGTGGCAATCAGGTATTTCGGGTCAAGCTCGTTGTTGCTTTTTGATTTACTGATTTTTTCTCCTTTTTTGGCAAGGATAAATCCGCATATCATCAAGTCTTTCCACGGTATGTCGCCTGTATGGTACAGGCTTCGGACTATCGTATAAAACGTCCATGTGCGTATTATCTCGTGCGCATGGGTGCGCATGCTCATCGGCGTGAGCTCCAGTCCGAGGCGCTCATTGATTTGCGGTGTGATGCTGGATGTCGCCCATGTGTCGAATACGGCGCTTTCGGGGGTGAACTCGCGGAAGCCGCAGGTGCAAGTGCCAGTATATCCGGTTTCGAGCGGGTTAACCGGCAGTTGCTCCGGTTTTGCGAAAACAGGTTCACCGCATTGTTTGCAATACCAGACAGGGAACGGTACGCCGAAGTATCGCTGCCTTGATATGCACCAGTCCCATTTAAGGTTTTCAACCCATGCAATATAGCGGTTTTTCATATTTGCCGGATACCAGTTTATCTCATCGGCTGCCTTCAGGAAGCTCTCGCGCTGACTCAGGATGTCGATATACCATTGCCGTGAAGGGATTATTTCAACAGGTTTGCCGCAACGCTCATGTATCCCTACTGTGTGTACTATATTCTCGGTTTTACGAAGCAACCCGCGCTCATTGAGCAGGCGTATTATCTCGCTTTGCGCAGCTTTTATACTCAGTCCGCCTATGTGCGCAACGTCACCGGCGATGCTCCCGTCCTGAAGAATAACTTTTCGGTAAGGAAGGCTGTGGTCGGTATACCACTGCGCGTCCGTGCTGTCGCCGAATGTGCAGCACATTACAACGCCTGAGCCTTTATCGACATCAACCCTTTCATCCGCCAAAACCGGCACCTCGTAGTCGTAAATCGGGACAATTGCCGTTTTTCCGACATACGACTCATAGCGTTTGTCGTTCGGGTTTACGAACAGGCAAACGCAGGCGTAAAGAAGCTCGGGGCGGGTGGTTGCGACTTCCAGGCGCATGCTTTTGTTGTGGGTGATAAGAAACGGGATATAGTTGAAGCTGCTTTCGATGTCAACAGTGTCAAGCTCAGCCTGCGCTATTGATGTAAGGCATTCGCAGCACCACAGAACGGGGGATTCCTTTGCGTACGCTTTGCCTTTTTTAACAAGCTCCAAAAACAGCTCCTGCGAGATTCTGCTGACCTCCGGGCTTATAGTTTGATATTCTGTTTCCCAATCCGCCGAAAACCCGAGGGATTTCCAGAATTCCTTAAATTCGTTTTCATACTTCTCTATCGTATTTTGGCATTTTGCCGTAAACTCACTTCGGGGCATGGCACTTGCGCGGACATTCTCCTCGCGTTCAACAAGCCGCTCGGTCGGCAGCCCGTTATCATCAAAGCCGAACGGGTAAAACACATTGTATTTTTGCATACGGCGAAAGCGGGCTATCATTTCCGCTTGTGTATATGAAAACAGATGCCCGATGTGCAGGCTGCCGCTGACTGTCGGCGGTGGGGTGTCGATTGAGTAAAGCTTACCTTCGGCGTTTTTATTGAACCGGTAAATCTTCTCTTGCTCCCAAAGCTCCTGCATCTTTTTTTCGATTTTTTTGTAGTCGTAACGTTTCTCCATGAAACTGTCCTCCGGGTACTGGATAGTGAGGTATGTGACTCCGGCCTTGCCGGTTACGATAAAATCCCAAGCGGTAAAAACATCCGCTTGGGACGAACTTTTGTCCGTGGTACCACCCAAATTCAAAGAATAAACTCTTTGCTCTCAATTATCTCACGGCTCAGAGGCTACCTTCCATTCTCACTTCACGGGAGCTTTCACCAACCGCTCCCTCTCTTAGCTTCGGAAAGAATGTACTCCTCCTCGTCAATGCCTTTTTATTAAGTTTGAAAGATAGTAACACAAACCGGTTGAGAACACAAGAGTGAAATTGTAAAGGTGTAGTTAATAAATTGTAAAGGTGTGGTTTTAAGGTGAAGGTAAAAATTAATAATGTCACCTTTTCTTTACATTCATTGCAAACTCGCATATTATAACGGTACAAATATAAAAGCTGAGGAATTTGGAATCGAAACACAGGAGGGTAAGACAATGGCATTATGGGACATTATTCTTATAGTAGTTTTAGTCATGTCGGCAACTATGATTGGCTTCGGTCTGTTATTTTCAAGGCATTCGCCTAAGAAAATAAACTTCGTACTCGGATACAGGTCGCCGATGTCGATGAAAAATGCAGAGACCTGGGAGTTTGGCAATGTCCGCAGCGGTAAGATTCTCTGGCGCACCGGATGCGTTTTGCTTGTCGGCTCATTGATTACGCTGTTTGCAATCATGAGCAGCGATGTTTCCGTAATCAGGATAGCCGGAATCGCTATTATTATTGTGCATGCCGTGCTTATCTTTGCGTCGGTAATATTAACGGAAATTGCTCTGAGAAAAAACTTCGACCGCGAAGGCAACCGCAGGTAATGGTTATTTTCTGCTTTTCCGGCTCAATCTTCCGCGCAAGTAGGCGTTAAGCTCCTTGAATGCCGACCTTGTGCATATGCTGTCTATTGTCTCGATAAATGCTGTGAGTACATCGTCGTCCATGCCTTTGTTGCGGGCGAGATCCGCTGCTTTTGATTTGACAACATATCTCACTATGGAATCCACATCTTCCTTCTCCGCCAGCTTCTTACGAACTACGCCGCTTTTCGCGGCAAACTGCATAAGGTCCTTGTTCATTAGCTGATGCGAGAATCTGCCCTTTTTATCCGAGTATTTTTCTATAAATGCGGCATATTCGGCGGATGTGATTATTGCTATATCAATTTTTTCATCCTCGGCTTCATTCTCAGCAGGAGCCTCTTCGCAAGGGGCGTCAATATGCACCTTGGTTATTTTCCCGAGCCTTCTGTACGGCAATCCTTTAGTCAGCTCCAATACCTCATTTACAACAGCCTCCGTGAATACATTTTCATTTACCTGCCCGTACGGGACGCAGGTTCCGTCGCGCTTGTTTATTGTGAATGTCGCTCTGTCATCAGTTGTGATGATTGTGATACCGGCTCCGCCGGATTGAAGCTTCTGCTTGAATGCCATACCGGGTATGGTTGTGGTTTTAACTGCTTCTGTTCTGATCATAAGCTTTGCCCTCCAAAAATATGATTTGTAAAAAGATATCACAAAACCGGCAAATGTCAACTATAGCGGAAAAACAGGTGAAACGGGGGTGGGGGATGAAATATGCTTTTTCACACTAGCCTCCTTTGCCGTGATATATGCATCATATTAGGCGTTTAATACGCCGATATTGATTATTTTACCACATCCAGGCTGTGGTTGGTTTATTTTCACCAAAAATAAAGATATAAATACAACGCTCGATTTCACGGTCGTAGCATGTAAAGTCTATATTGGAAAGATGCCGGAAAAATGATAAAATGTTGTAATTCAAAATTGTAAAGTTGCAAAAATGTAAAAATTACCGGCGGAGTTAAATGAAAAAACGCGGTGATCGGGGGATTAAACGGTGAGAAAAAGAATATTGAGCTTGTTATTGCTTTGTTGCATGATGCTTTACACAATTGCGGGCTGCTCGGACAACCCTGCGGTAGAATCGGATATACGAGCTATGATGGTTGGCCTTGACAGTGAAATAATGCTGGCGGACGGCACTGTGACAACGGCGGTAAACTTTGACAATGCTGCCACCACACCAAGCTTTGTGCAGGTTCTCGAGGAGGTGGAGAAGCAGTTGGCTATGTATGGCTCCATCGGTCGTGGCAGGGGTCAGAAGGCTGTCCACTCAACGGGGATTTTCGAGGATGGGCGGTTAATAGTACTGGACTTTGTTAATGCCGACCCTGAAAAATATACGGCTGTCTATATAGGAAATACCACCAGCGGAATCAACCTGCTGGCTTCCGCGCTTATCACCGGAAAGGATGATATAGTGCTGCTTTCCCGTATGGAGCATCATGCCAATGATTTGCCGTGGCGTCATTTGGCAACAGTTGTATATGCGGAAGTGGATGAGATGGGGCGTCTGGATTTAGAGGATGTCGAAAGGCTTTTGCAGGAACACGACGTAAAATACGTCTCTGTCACTGCGGCTTCCAACGTCTCCGGTTATGTTAATGATGTTCATGCTATAGCGAGGCTTGCTCATCGGCACGGAGCTGAAATTATTGTAGACGGGGCTCAGATTGTTGCTCATCGCCCTTTCAGCATGACTGACCCTGAGGGAAATGGCGGTGACATAGACTACTTTGTCTTCGCGGGTCATAAAATGTACGCGCCATTCGGGAGCGGAGCTTTGGTAGGGGTCACGGAGAGACTTAATCAACACATGCCCGGTATTTATGGCGGCAGCATGGTTGAAATTGTGGCGGATTCGGTCGAGACGTACATGGACGCACCCTGGCGGTACGAGGCGGGAAGTCCGAACTATCTCGGTGTTGTTGCAATGCTCAAGGCAATGGAGATACTTAAATACGATATCGGGTTCGATTACATCATAGAACACGAGCAAATCCTACTGCGCAGAACAATTGACGGGCTGAAAGACATTCAGGGAGTAACCTTCTTTGATGATACGGAGAACATTTCCGACAAGGTAGGTCTTTTGGTATTCAATATAGATGGCTTCTACAGCGGGGATGTCGCACAAATGTTTGCGGACAGATGGGGTATCGCAGTAAGACAGGGAGCTTTCTGCTCACATCCGTATGTGTTCAGGCTTCTTGGCATTGACGATGACATGATAACCGGGGAGATGTATGAAAGAAGCTTTACCTTGCCAAGCATGGTGCGTGTGAGCTTCGGGATTTACAACACTGAAGAGGAAGTGGATATTTTACTGGAAGCGGTCAGAACAATTGTAGAAGAAAGAAATGGAAACTAATAATGTACAGACAGAAGTGAGTGGACGCATGACTATATAATAGTGTCGCGTGACGATAAGGCGCAAAAGCGAGTGATAGCAATGATAAAGCAACAGGTGCAGACAGAGGTAAAAACTCCGGAAACGATGCCGGAATAAAGGAAACAGACGAATACAGTCAAGCGACAGCAAAAAAGAGTCAAAAGACAGCCATACATTTAATATAAAGAGAGAAAATAAGGAGGGGACTATGAGCAATTCGAAATGCCCGGTTACCGGCAACGCGAGCAGGCCTGATTTCACAAAAGGGACAAGTAACAGGGATTGGTGGCCCGACCAACTGGATTTAGGTGTGCTGCACCAAAACTCTGATTTGAGCAACCCGATGGGTGCCGGGTTCAATTACATTGAGGAGTTTAAAAAGCTTGATTTGCAAGAGCTTAAGAAGGACCTTGTTGCATTGATGACGGACTCGCAGGAATGGTGGCCTGCGGACTATGGGCATTACGGCCCGTTTTTTATAAGAATGGCATGGCACAGTGCCGGAACATACCGCACAATGGACGGACGCGGCGGAGCTAGGGACGGCACGCAAAGGTTCGCGCCGCTAAATAGCTGGCCGGACAATGTGAATCTGGATAAAGCAAGACGGCTGTTATGGCCGCTCAAGAAAAAATACGGCAGAAAAATTTCGTGGGCTGACCTTATGATTTTAGCCGGGAACTGTGCTATAGAGTCAATGGGGCTTAAGCTTCTCGGGTTTGCCGGAGGCCGCGAGGATGTTTGGGAGCCGCAGGAGGATATATATTGGGGTTCGGAGACAACATGGCTTGATGGCGAAGAGAGGTACTCCGGTGACAGACAGCTTGACAGTCCTCTTGCTGCTGTGCAAATGGGCTTGATATATGTAAATCCCGAAGGCCCGGACGGGCAGCCGGTACCTGCTGAGTCGGCAAAGGATGTAAGGGTGACATTCGGGCGAATGGGTATGAATGATGAAGAAACTGTGGCACTTATTGCAGGGGGCCACACCTTTGGGAAAGCGCACGGCGCGGCACCGGCCACTCATGTAGGCCCTGAACCGGAAGGCGCGCCTATAGAGCAGCAGGGTTTTGGCTGGAAGAGTGATTTCGGCACAGGAAATGCCGGTGACACAATAAGCAGCGGGATTGAAGGAGCGTGGAAGCCAAACCCGACTAAGTGGGACATGGGCTACCTCAAGGTTATGCTCAAATATGATTGGGAACTGACGAAAAGCCCTGCGGGAGCGCATATCTGGCTTGCCAGGGATGTTGATGACGAGGATATGGTCGTCGATGCCTTTGACCCCGCAAAGAAGCACCGCCCGATGATGACCACAGCAGACCTGTCTATTAAATATGACCGGGTTTATGAAAGTATCGCCCAGGATTACCTCAAGAACCCGGACAAGTTCGCGGATGCATTTAAAAAGGCATGGTTTAAGCTTACGCACAAGGACATGGGACCGACCGCATTATATTGGGGAGATGATTTACCGCAAGAAGAGTTCATCTGGCAGGACCCAATCCCGAAATGTGACGGGAATATCATAAATGACAGGGATACAGGGGAGCTTAAGAGAATAATAGCAAGCTCCGGTTTGACTGTATCGGAGATGGTCGGCACAGCATGGGCGAGCGCTGCTACCTTCAGAGGCTCGGACAAGAGGGGTGGAGCAAATGGTGCCCGGATTCGGTTCGAACCGCAGATTTCATGGGAGGTTAATCAACCGGAGCAGCTAAATACAGTCCTGGGCAAGTACGAGCAAATCCAACAGTCATTTAATGCAGGCGGAAAAAATGTGTCACTTGCGGATTTGATTATCCTGGGTGGCGCAGTCGGAATTGAAGCTGCAGCAAGCGATGCGGGAAAAGCGGTCGAGGTTCCGTTTACGCCGGGCAGAACGGATGCATCAAAGGAACAAACGGATATCCGGTCATTTAACGTACTCGAACCGGTTTATGACGGCTTCAGGAACTATCTGAAAAGAGCCTTTTCAACATTGCCTGAGAAGCTGCTGATTGACAAAGCGCAGTTGCTTACACTGACTGCGCCCGAAATGACGGTGCTTCTCGGCGGTCTGAGGGTCTTAGGCAATAATATCAACGGCTCGCAGCATGGCGTGCTGACCAACTCGCCGGGTACACTCAGCAACGATTTCTTTATAAACCTTTTGGATATGAGTACCGAATGGAAGCCAACGGACGATAAAAACGTGTTTGTCGGCATTGACAGAAAATCCGGCGTACATAAATGGATAGCAACCAGAGTAGATTTGATTTTTGGGTCAAACTCGCAGTTGAGAGCAATAGCGGAGGTTTATGCAAGCGATGACGCAAAGGATAAGTTTTATAGTGATTTTATAGCGGCGTGGAACAAGGTTATGAATGCCGACCGTTTTGACCTGCTGAAGTAATCATTTACCGAAAATGAGGATAAAGAACCTTATTCTGATAGTGCTTGGATTTGCCCTAATAGGGTTGGGAGCCGTGGGCGTGGTGATTCCCGTCATGCCCACTACTCCCTTTATAGTCTTTGCCGCCTTCTGCTTCTCGGCAAGCAGCCCGGGGTTTTACGAATGGCTCTTGAAAAACCGAATATTCGGGCCGTATATTGAGAATTACCGCACAAAACAGGGAATAAGCATATGGCACAAAACCGCAAGCATAGCCTTCGTCTGGACGGGGATTACAGTGTCCATGTTTTTGATTAATGCTTTGTGGGCTTATATTCTTTTGGGGATTGTCGGCATCGGCGTAACAATACACCTGCTTTTAATAAAAACGAAGAAAAGCAAACAAAGAGCATCCCCGGAAGCAGTGACTAAGAGATGCTCTTCGCTATCGCCCCCGCCGCAGTAATCATCTTATATATGTTCCCGCACACGGGCGAGCAGTTTTGTCGCTATGCCGGCCTTGTCCGCTACGCCTAGCGCACCGGCTTCAGAGGCGCGGGTGAGTACGTTTTCGTCGATATAACCTGTGAGGAATAATACCGGTATATCCTTCCATTCCGGGTTCTCCTTAAGCTTCGTTATCGCTTCAAAACCGTTCATGCCCGGCATTTCGATATCCAGAAGTATCATATCCGGACGTTTCTTAGTTAATAAAAAGAGCATTTTCTCCGCAGACAGCATTGTCAGAACCCTATATTCGTCTTCGAGCGCGGATGCGGCAAGCGTTAGCATGGAATCGGTATCATCCACAATAAAAATCAATTTACTCATAATGTTGCTTCTCCCGACATTTCATATACCGGCTGACAACTGTCAGCGAGCAATTTACTCCAACTCACTCCAACTCATCCGCGTATTGCGCGGCAATACTTTCAGCTTCCTCATAGTCGCTATGGAGTACCTGCTCCTTGATAGATTCCAGAACTGCTCTCGTTTTTGCAGAGCAGGCTTCGACGTCGGCTATTATACTCAAAGCGCCCCTTCTGTTGTAATCAACGCACATTTCCTTGAGCGCGAGCATTTTCTCGTGTATATCAACGGGGTCTTCGCCGGAATCTTCGTTTTTACCGTTATTTTGAACAGTTTGCAACCTTGATTGCAATTTACGCAGCTTATCGATAAATCCGGATGTGTTTGCGGCAATCAATTCAAGCTTTTTATCACGCCCGGCCTGCTCCAGCAGGAATGCCGCATCTGCAAGCTCCGTTTCATTCAGATTTCCGAGCGAGCTTTTAATGCCATGTACGATTATAGTAAACTCCCGCAGATCCTCGTCATCCTCGATGCCCGGCTTTTTAAGCAGCTTATCGAGCACCGTAACTGCCTTGTTTATGTCTCTTGCAAAAGATTCCATTAACAAAGGGTCTATGCCGATGTATCCGGAGTTTCCTGAGTTGCCTGAATTGCCGGAACGCACGGAACCATCTTTCTCGTAAACAGTTTGCTCTGAGCCGCCGCCTTGTCCGTTCCCGCCCATATCAGTTATTACCATATCGTCATCACCCTCCATAGATTTTCCGTCAAAATTCGCTCCTTCCATGCCGCTGTCAAGTCGGGCGGCTTCAATAACCTCAGGCTGCTGCTTTTCACGTATCAGTCTTATTAATACAAGGTCTAGTTGTCGTATGTCTATAGGTTTAGAAATAAAATTGTCGAAACCGTTTTTCAGGAACATACTGGCTTGCCCCGCAACGGCATTCGCCGTTAAAGCCACGATGGGATTTGCATACCCGAACTCGCGCAGCCGCTTTGTAGTTTCAATGCCGTCCAAATCCGGCATCATGTGGTCCATAAATATTATATCATAGGTTTTGCCCGAATACACCTTCTCCAGCGCTTCGCGTCCGCTTGAGGCTGTCTCGATTTGAAGGCTGTAGAGCTTCATAAGGCCGACAGCCACGTACAGGTTGGTTTCAACATCATCGACAATCAAAACACGTCCGTAAGGCATCGGGTCATACTCAATCCGGCTTCTTTTCTTTCGTGTAAGATGGCTTACGTAGAAAAGGCTCAGGTTTTCCGCAATCTCTTTGCCTAAAACATCCTCATCCACATGCTTCTGAGGCAGCCAAATCCTGACCGACGTTCCCTTACCGGGTTCACTGTCGACATGGATATTCCCGTCCATCAGGTAAATCAAACGCTGCGTAATAGCAAGACCCAACCCGGTCCCCTCAATTGTACGGATATGATCTCTGTCAAAACGCGTGTACTCGTCAAAAAGCTTCTCCAGTTGCTCACCGGTCATGCCGCTGCCGGTATCTGCAACGTTTAAAATGAGTATTACGCCGCCCTCGTCAGGTGCCGGCTCCGAAGTGACGGAAAGCGTTACCTTGCCTTCGCTCGTATACTTAAAGGAGTTAGAGAGAAGATTATTTAAAATCTGTTTGATTCGCAGCTCGTCGCCGATTAGCTTTGAAGGCACATTCTCGTCGACCTTCAGCTCGAATTCGATAGGCTTATCACCTATACGCATAACGTTCAGATTAACAGAGTTGTTTATAAGGCTTGCGACGTGGTAACGTGCGGGGACTACATCCAGTTTACCGGCCTCAATTTTCGAGAAATCTAATATATCGTTAATAATGCCAAGGAGCAGGTCGCAGGAGTCGTATATTTTGCCCAACCCGTCCGTCATCTCGTCAGGAAGGGTCTCCTTCTGCATCATTATGTCCGTTATACCGATGATAGCATTCATCGGCGTACGGATTTCATGACTCATATTGGCAAGGAAGGTGCTTTTTGCCTTTGATGCCACCTCATGTGATTCCATGGTTTTGTTCAGGGATTTCAAGTATCCGGCTATAAACACGTTAAAGATTATGAAGATAAGGAGCATCAGAACAAGCACAACAAGGAAAAAATAGGTCATGGTCGTGTCATAATCGCCAGTATTGTCGGGCATAAAAGCGACACTGAACCAGTCAAGCAGGGGAACGGTGCCGATGGCTATCTCACCGCGGGGAACTTCGAACGCACGTGTCTCACCGGGGGCAAGATCCTTCGCCGCCGCTGAGATATCCATACCCATATCCGCGAGTTCGTCATTTATTTGCACCTTATTTTTCACCAACTCCAAATCAATGGCAACGGTTATCTCGCCGGAATCATTGAAAAAGAACATTTCACCCCTGTCCTGAAGGCTCCGGCCTACCCTGCCGGTGAAAGCGGACAAATCGATACCCGCTCCGAGGATGCCCAGGGGTTTGCCGTCATCATCGAAAACGGGTGCGTTAATCCATAAATTAAAGGATTGAAGATCCGGGTTGTAATTTATGTTCAAGTTAAAATCCGTGGTTTCGTAGAGCGTCATGTAGTACCAGTAGTTAATGTGATTATCGGGATTGAGTAAAAACGGCTCAGCATTGTCCATGTAAAAAATTCTGTCAATGTCGTTTATCCAAAAAATCTCATACCCTTCCGTAAAGAAGCTACGAAATGAGTTCATCTCAGCTATTGCAATCTCTTCAAGGTATTTATCGGACGGGTTGCTGAAATGCCGCCTGATAACAGGTGAGCATGCCATCTTTTGCACCATAGAGATTTCTGCGGTTGCAGTGCTTTCCAGCCATATCCTTTCAATCTCAAGCATTTGCGATAATTCGATACCCTTGTTTGTCCGGATGATTTGCCGCATGGATGAGAAAAATGCTATAGTTCCTACGATTAGGATTACCAGAAATAGTAATATTGAGAAAACGATGAACTTATTTTTTACGCGTGGTTCGTTTTTTCCACGATTTCTTGCCCTTGCCATTTGAAAAGATATTTCCCTTCGCTGTAGTCGTAATTTGTATATTGCTTATTGCTTGCTGCTCCGGGACGCGTTGCAAACCGGTGCAAGAATTGGACATTAACATCAGAACCTGTCCTTAGATATTGAACGTATACGCCGCCGAACAATGTAATCCACCAGAATCGCCGCTACCTTATCGAGCAATATTTCATCGTTGATCGGTTTTACTATAAAGCCGCTTGCTCCGATTGTTGTCGCAACAGAAACATTGTCAATAGTCCCCTCCGATGTCAGGAATATAATCGGCGTGTCCTCGTGCTCGGGATGGCTTCTGATTAGCGGGACAAGCTCAAACCCGTGTACAATAGGCATCTGGCAATCGAGGATAAACAAATCAGGTACAACCCTGCTCAATACGTCTTTAATTGCCTGCGGTTGCGGCAGCGTATATACTTTATATTTTTCGCCAAGTATATGATTCAGGGATTGCAGTATGCTCGGATTGTCATCAACGGCAAGGATGATTGGTTTGTTTGCCTTGCGCTGTGACGGGTCGAGCTGCGATTCAATACATTCTATAAGCTTTTCATTATTAACAGGCTTGGTGATATAGTCCGCTGCGCCAAGGCTCATGCCTTTAAGTACGCTTTTCCTGTCCGTTCTGTTGCCTGTCATAAAAATCACCGGGATCTCTGCGTAGCGGCGATCGGCTTTGAGCTGCTGTATAATGTCAAACCCGTTGCTCTCGGGCATTTGGATATCGAGGATAATCAACTCCGGGGTGACCTTTTCAAGAAGCTCAAAAAGGATTTCGCCTGTCTGCGCGGGATATATTTCATACGTATTTTTAAGCCGTTCTTTAAATGTTGTGAGGACATAGTTGACATCGTCAACAATAATAATCTTCCTTCTTTTTGATTCCATGTAACAATTTATCCTTTCTCATGCATTGTAGTTATTATACATACACAATATAAGAATGTAAAGAAGGCAGGATGCGGGATTTTCATCGGGGAACGGGGGTAGTTTGTCTCGGGGGGCGGGGGTAGTTTGTCCGGAGGAGCGGGGAATCCATGGACATGAATTTCACCCTGTGTTAAGGATGAGTATATTATAAATGTTAAAGCTGCTTTAATGTCAAGAAATAAATTTTGTGATATTTTAAGTGTTTTTGTTGTATATTACGAACTATATAGCAAAAGCGTTTAACATTTACAGGCGGTGATCTTTTGGAAGAGAAAGATTTGGCTAACATCATTCAATCCGGCGACACTGATGCTTTTATGCATATCATGGAGGCGTATAATAAGTTGCTATGGGTCGTGGCCGGCGGGATATTAAACAATGTCGGCACAATTGAAGACATCGAGGAATGCATAAGTGATGCTTATGCGAGCTTATGGCGGAATAAAAAGGCGTTTAATCCGGAAAAAGGCTCGCTAAAAGCATTCTTAGTGGTAGTAGCGAAGCGAAGAGCGCTTGATAAATACAGGCAGCTCAAAAAAATCGTGGCTCTGGAGTTTGATGAAACTATCAAATCTTCAGATGATGATTTGTTTGAGCATATCGCAAGCCGGGAGCTGTACAGTGAGCTCTACAACGCCATACGGACACTAAGCGAGCCTAATAAAGAGATTCTGATACGCCGTTATTTCCTGGGTGAAAAACCTTCGGGCATCGCAGATAAAACGCATTTACCTGTCAAGGAAGTGGAAAACAGGCTATACCAGAGTAAACTGAAGCTGCGTAAGAAATTGTGTGAAAAGGGGGCTGTTTGTAATGGATAATATATATATTACCGGACTGGACGAAAACCAGCTCGATGAATTGCTGGCTTATGCTCCGGATTATTCATCTCGAAATGCGGAAAACATCAGGGAAAAGCTCATGAAAAAGATTGCCGTAAAACGTAAACCGGCTAAGCGAATCTTGCTTGCAGCGGCGGCTGTTGTGATTATGCTCGCACTTTCATTGACCGCGCTGGCAGCGACAGGGGTTCTTGATTTCGGCAGATTTTATGAGTCAATATTCGCAAACCCCGAAGCATCTCCATATATTGTCACTGGAGAGGGTATTTCCATAATTGAAGAAAACAACACAAATGCCGTGCTGCACAATGAAGATATAATCAACAACGACGGGAACGGCAGTGACCTTACAATTGAGCCGGTTGCGGCATTTATAGACGGATGGCAGATTTATATACAAATCAAGGTGACTGTACTAAACGATGTGCCGTTGCCGGACACTTTGTATATCTACGACGGGAACACTTGGATCAATTACGGCGAAACAACTGTTTCAAGACTTGATGAAGCCTCGGCTGTTATTTCATTTATGACGCTTGGTAATCATGTTACATATTTTAAAGATGGCTCACCTGTGTATTATCACACCCCGGAATGGGAGCAGGCCGATACCGTGACCTTGACAATTGATGCGGTTTCTTCGTCTCCTATCAGAGATATGGATGTGTTGGGACCGTCAGAGGAGGAATATGTGATTTATAACGGGCAGTGGGAGCTCTCAATTTCTATTGATAATGAAACCGTTAGCAGAATCGACCCGGGCTTTATCAAAACCGATTATATGGGATTAGATACAACTGTAACCGTCCATGCGACTTCAATTACAATCAGCATTTATGCCGGTGAAGGAACACCTTTCATTATGAAGGAAATTTACTCGATTGAGGACCTGCTTAACGATACCTATTATGAGGATAACGGGCTTCCTGTTCCATCAAAGCAAGAGCGCACAGGGGACGTAGTGATAACGCTTATCGACGGCAGAAAAGTTGAGCCGCTTGTTGAAAGTTTATCTAACGATGATATGCAGGCGTGTTATTCATATTCAATGGAGTTTATCAACCCTGAAGACATCTTGAGTGTGCTGTTCTTCGGCGTGGAGTTAATCAAATAATTCAATAACGGCAATCGATGAGTAAAGGGGCTTCACAGCTTTAGCTCTTTTTCAAACGCTTTCCCGTAAACTCTGTGACTTCAAGCTTATAAACCGTAACTGACTCTAAAACACGGTCAGAGAAAGTAAACTCTTTGTCCTTTGCATATTTTCTCATCAGTTGCTTAAGCGCATTTATTTTATCGGGTTTATCTGTACATAAACAGATATGTCCGATGCCGGTAACACTTTCGTATTCCATAGTATAATCACCGGCTTCGTCCGCCTCAATGAGCTTGTGGGAACAATCCATTTCAAAACATGCAACCGGGTTCTCCCTCATTATCTCATGCTTTCTGCCTTCTTTTGCTCCATGGAAATACAAAGTTAATTTTCCGTCTGTATATTCATAACCGTAATTCATGGGAACAATATATGGAATATTATTTTCGGAAAACGCAAGCCGGCAAACGTCGCATTTCTCCACTATTTCGATTATCTCCGGTTTTTTCGTTATCTCCCTGTCCGACCTTCTCATTAATAAACCACCCCGACAATATTATAGCTCATTTTAATCAAAAGAGACAACCTGTAAACTTATAATACAACTCCGAATACAGCGCACAGTGCTTGTGAACAGCAACTCCGACGGCGGAGCTTTTTTATTTAAAAGAGCGGTTATGTTGACAACAGTGAGTGATTCGTTTTATTATCAGGAAAAGAAGTGTTTGTTCTGCGGGAATATAGTAATCAGGCTATAATCCTGTACCCGGTATTTATGATTGATGGGGGATATAACATGATTTGCAATAATTGTGGCGGAAACATACCGGATGATGCTGTTTTTTGCATTGATTGCGGTACTCGAGTGGCAGGAGACACAGTTTCACAACTGCAGCAACAGGATTATGCACCTGTGCCACCGCAGGGGTATGCACCGCCGCAGGGATATACATCTGCGCTGCCGCAGGAGTATGCGCCGCCGCAGGAGTATGCGCCGCCGCAGGGGTATACATCTGCGCCGCCGCAATACCCGCCGCCTTTAGCCGCGGCATCTACCGGCAGCAACAAAAAGCTGCTGTACATACTTCTTCCTGTTTGCGCTGTTGTAGTAGCCGGTATTGCGGTTGCCTTGTTCTTTTTTCTTGGAAACGGATTCGGTTCCGGCAGCGACGGAGCCGGAGCTCCCGGAACCGGGATATCTGACAAACATGCACCAACACCTGCGTTGCCGCCTACGCCTGCCCCGGTATTACCGCCTACGCCTGCACCCGTGCCAACACCCGCACCGGTACCCACACCAGCACCACCGGAGGACGAGCCGGAGCTGCCGGCCTTGATGGCTCTGTGGATAATAGCGCAAAATTGGTTAATCGAAAACCCGATAGGCTCTGAGCGAACTCTTGAACCCGGAAACCTGGAAATAATAATACACGAAGGTGTTACATATGCGCGCTTTTTTCTGACCGAACCGGGCTATTACTGGTTCAGCATTCTCGTAAACACCGATACACAGGATTTATTCTGTATGATTATGGGAGAGGGACCTGAGGAAGGAGAGTCGCTTGTAATACCGCTCGATGAGTGGTACAGCATATATATCGCATACAGTACCCCGTCTTTAATGCTGTTTGAAACAATCCGGCAACCCGGAACTATGATAGATCTTATGGTTTATTGGGATAATGGAAGCCAGACAATGTTCAACAGGAATGCGAACGGGGAATGGATAATGTATGGCAGAGACGGCGATGTGAGAGAAGTGTATCCCGTTTTTACCCATACAGACGGCGCCTTGGAAATCCGCTTCCCTACTACATCAAGAGTCTATTACCTATACAATGACAACACCGGGATTTTCGGAAGCGAGAGCTTTATGTGGGATTTCTATTTTTACTGGTAACGTTCCCCTGTCACAATCAGACAGCCTATGGAGGAAGTGAAAATGAAAAAGAGAAAAAGTTTAGTCATAGTTATGGCATTGCTGGTCCTGCTTGCAACACCTGCTCTGCTTGCGCGTGCGGACGTGATTGTCGAACCAAACTATGGGGAGCCGGCGAGCTCTGCGGCAGATTTGCACCCGCTGGTTTGGGATGATTTTCTTATACCGGTACTGGTTGTTGTGCTGGTTATTATCGCTGCTGCCGCAGCGATTGTGCTGATAAAAGTGTTTTGTAAAAAGAAGTGAGACGAGGTGTTTTATGTTAAAGGGTAAAATTACTATAATAGGTGCGGGTTTTGTAGGTTCGACAATCGCATATACAATGATGCTCTCAGGTCTGGTTTCAGAGGTCGTGCTGCTGGATATCAGCAAGGATAAGGCTGAGGGGGACGCATTGGATTTAAATCACGGTATGAGCTTTATCTCTCCTGTGAAAATCACGGGCGGCGATGATTATGCTGCCATCAAAGGCTCCGATATGCTGATTATAACTGCCGGAGTAGGGCAAAGACCCGGTGAGAGCCGAATAGACCTTTTAAAGCGCAATGTCTCGGTTTTTGAAGATATATTGAACAAATCATTGAAGTACTGCGACAACAGTACGGTTTTGATGGTCGTGACAAATCCTGTGGATATCCTTACCTATATCGCGCAAAGGATATCAGGGTTTCCGAAGAATATGGTCATAGGCTCGGGTACAGTGCTTGATACTGCACGCCTCAAATTCCTCATTGGCGAGCATACGGGAATCGACCCCCGCAATGTTCATACTTATATAATCGGCGAGCATGGCGATACAGAGGTTGCCGCCTGGAGTATGACCACAATAGCAGGATTTAGTCTGGATCAATATTGCGATATCTGCAAGCTCTGCGGCGATCCGAAGACCACAGATACGCGCATTTGCAAAAACGAGCTATATGAAAAAACAAAAAACGCTGCTTATGAGATTATCGAAAAGAAAGGTGCAACCTATTATGCTATAGCTGTTTCAGTCAGAAGGATTGTTGAGTGTATTATCGGTAATGAAAATTCCATACTGACCGTATCGAGCCTACTGGAGGGAGAGTATGGAATCAGAAATATCTGTCTTAGTGTTCCTACCATTGTTAACAGCAAGGGTGCTGAGTTAATTCCGGAGCTGCCGTTTTCGGAGAATGAGTGCAAAGCGCTTCTTGATTCAGCGGACACGCTTTCAAAACTGGCACGTGAGGTTGGTTATTAAAATAAATGATGAACGGCTTATTTACATATGGCGTGGTAAGGGTGTTTTAGAAAACTATGAGAACTGGTCATCAGATTTTGTTTGGGACTCCGCATTCCGGGAATTTGAAGGAGATGTAACATCGGTAAGTGAAAATGATTATATCGTTCAAATCCACTACTGTGCCGGACATTTTGATGATGATTTTCAAGAAATGATAAGATACGAGTTTCCTCCGGCATATCTTCAATATGATTCAACCGCCGGATTGCTGGAATACACTGATATGGAAGGCAGCCGCCACTTTTATGTAAGAGAGCCATAGGAGAATGATTTAAGCAAAATACAACCGCTTATCTTAACGGATCAAGCGGTTGTTATCTTTTGCATTGACACGACATGCGTTGACAGATAGAATACAACGAATACAATGAATAAAGCAGTTTGCTTAATAAGGGGAGACTGATAATGAAAATGTATGAAGCGAATCTTCTGCTGGATAAGAAACTGGAAGCCGTTATGAAGGAATACGGGAAGGAAGCGCATAGTCAGAAATACCGTGTTTTATGCAGATGCAAAGATGAGAATGAAGCTGCTGAGAAGTTCAAGAAGGTGGCTCTTGTAGGGATGTGGGATACAGTAGACTGCTGCGAGGAGGTTCGCGATAAAAAAGGCATGGAGATACTGAAGGAGACCGACCTGGCAATATGTGTAAACGGGAATAATTTTCTTACAAATGAGGAGATAAGCTCGTATTTGCTGAGATGAGACCGATTGTATGCACGCTAAAATACTTAAAACATAAATATAGTTATACTTGATTTTAATTACTATAGTTGATAGAATATGCCGGAAGTTTAAGAGCTTCCGGGAGGTTATCTTAAATGAAGAAGAACGGTGAGCTGCACGCAGTTCAACTCGATATACTGAGGAAATTCATCCATGTCGCGCAGCGCGAAGATCTCAAATGGTTTGCCATGTTCGGCACGCTGCTGGGAGCGGCAAGACATGGCGGCATAATACCGTGGGATGATGATATCGACATCGCAATGCCGCGCAGCGAATACGACAGACTTCGCAATAATACACAATGGTTCGAGGAACCATACTTTTTGCAATCGCCGCAAAACGACCCCGGAGCCCAAACACGCTTTATGAAGCTCAGGAGGAGCGATACGGCAGCCATCCCGATTGATTTCCCGGATATATTCACACCCGGCGGACACATGGGTATTTGCATAGAGATAATACCTTTGGATACGGTGCCGGATATTGTTGTTGCACAACGGCTTCAAAATCTGGTTTTAGGGTACAACAGGCAGATATATGCAAGTGCTGCATTGGAAGAGTGCGGCTTTGAAGAAATATCCCGGTATAAAGAGAAAGCCTGCCTGAAAATGGGAGGTGTTCCCGAATTTGGTTTTAAAGATTTTTTTGCTGAGCTTTACGAAAAAGCATGCGCAAGCTTTCCGGTCGGGCCCTACTATGCGATGCCGGTATTAAAGGACGACTATGGCCGGCGCGTATATGACAAAGAGTGGTTTAAAGAAAGCGTGAGCATGGATTTTGAGGGAATTAAGATATCCGTACCCGTTGGATGGAAGGAAACTCTTGTTGCCTCTTACCCCGAAGGATTGTACGAACCCGACCTGAGATATAATAAGAGAGAGCCGGATGAAGAATTTATTTTCGACACAAAACGCTCATACAAGGAGTACACAAGGCGATATACCGATATGATGAGCGGTGTAGACGGCAAAAATATATACATATTCGGGGCCGGCGACAGCTTGCGTATATGGCTTGAGCGGTACGGCAGAGAACTTGATGTAGTCTGCGCATTTGATAACTCGAAAAAGAAGTGGGGAACAGATGCTTATGGATTATCTGTCCGCAATCCCGCAGAGTTGCCGGAGATTATCGGTGATAACTCAAGATTGATTATTGCAAGCATCTACCATAAAGAAATCGGCGCGCAGTTGGAAAGGATGGGAATAGAGGACTTCTATATTTTCATAGACGGATGGAACTATAGAAGCAGGCGATAAGAATTAGTTTGTTTCAAAAAGTAGCATAAAATGAGAAGAATTATTAAAGAAAAATGGTAAATATTAGTCAAAATGCTAATTGACAGCGTTCATTATGTCGTGTATTATGCGTAATGTTGAACATCAACAATTACACATGTAAGGATACACAATGATGAAACCGGAGCATTTTGTAGTTATTTGCAGATATTTAGTCGATAAACCCGGCGCTACGCAACGTGAACTGGCGGCTGCAACAGGTCTCTCTCTGGGGCTTGTTAACAGAGAGCTTAAGAAATGCGTATCCGCCGGTTTCCTTTATTTTAATGAAGAACGCAAGCCGGTGCTGACCGAAGCCGGTAAAATCTGCATGGAATCTTTTCGTGTAAAAAACGCAATAATCCTCGCCGCAGGATTCGGCTCCCGCTTTGTGCCGCTGACATTTGAAACACCAAAGGGGTTGCTGGAAGTTTACGGGCAACCCATGATCGAGCGCCAAATCGAGCAGTTAAATGTAAAAGGCATCACAGAGATAATTATTGTAGTTGGGTATAAGAAAGAGCAGTTCGATTATTTGATTGACAAGTACGGTGTCAGGCTGATATACAATCCGGAGTACGGAGTGAAAAATAATCTCAGCAGCTTGTATTGTGCCCGTCAGTGGCTTGACAGCTCATATATCCTTATGTCCGATTTTTGGATTGAGGATAATATTTTTAGTCTTTACGAACCGAAGAGCTGGTACTCGTGCTTGTATAACGAAGGTGCAACGAGTGAGTGGTGCATATCATCGTCTGCGTCGGGAAAAATTAAATCGATTAAAATAGGCGGCAGAAACTCATGGGTTTTAGTGGGTCCGGCTTACTTTTCATCTTCTTTTTCAGAGCTGTTTAAGGAGTATCTGGAGGATTATTTCAGCAGACCCGGAACAGAAACCTTTTATTGGGAGCAAATCCTGAAAGATAACATAAAAACTTTTCCTATGTATGTCAACAAGCAGAACGGCAATGTTTACGAGTTTGAAAATCTTGAAGAGCTAAGGCTGTTTGACCATACCTACGTCAACGCATCCAATAACAAGATAATGGCGACTATTGCAAAGATATTTAATGTTGCTGAGGATAAGATCCGGGACATCCGGCCGATAAAGGTCGGTATGACCAATCATTCATTTACATTCAATCACAATGATACCCGATACATAATGCGTATTCCCGGTGAGGGCACAGATATGCTTATAAACAGAATGCAGGAGTTTTCTGTTTATGAAAAGATATCCGGATTGGGGATTTGTGATGATTCGGTTTATATCGATCCGTTGACCGGATATAAGGTGACCGAGTATTTGAGTGAGGCGAGGGTTTGCGATCCCCTGAATATTACCGATGTCCGGGCTTGTATGGAGAAGCTGAGGGATTTCCATGATATGAAGCTGCAGGTCGAGCACACATTTGATATCTTCGAGCGTATCGAGTTTTACGAGAGCCTCTGGCTTAAGCCGGAATCGTGTTTTCGCGATTATACCGGCACAAAAAGTAATGTGATGCATCTGAAAGAGTTTATAGACTCCGCTGAAAAAAGCGTGACGCTCACCCATATCGATGCTGTGCCGGACAATTTCCTTTTTCAGAAAACCGGCGGAGAACAGCGCATACAACTGATTGACTGGGAGTATGCGGCGATGCAGGACCCGTATGTAGACATCGCTATGTTTGCGGTGTACGCGATGTATGACAGGGAGCATGTCGAGACTTTGATCGATTGCTATTTTCCGGAAGGCTGTCCGGACGATGTAAGAGCCAGGATATATGCATACATAGCGGCTTGCGGGCTTCTATGGAGCAACTGGTGTGAATACAAGAGCCATCTTGGCGTTGAGTTCGGTGAGTACTCGCTGTGCCAGTACCGCTTCGCCAAGGATTATTACCAGATATATTTAAAACATACGGAGGGTTTGAAATGAACAAAAAGGTTGAAGGTAAATCATCAAATATAGACTGGATTGCGATGATTGTGCCGCTGCTGGGAGTGGTGCTGCTGTTTGTGTTATTTATAGCGCTGCCGGAGCAGTCGAAGAATGTACTGACGTCGGTTAGGACTTTTCTTGGGGATGATTTTGGTATATACTATATCCTGATAGGTATACTGGCGTTGGGTGCAACCATGTACATGGCGTTCTCGCGCTTTGGCAAAATTAAGCTTGGAGACATCGACAAGCCTTTATACAGCTCGTTTGCGTGGGGCTCCATGATTTTCACAGCCACCATGGCGGCGGATATATTATTCTACTCGTTATGTGAGTGGGCGTTGTACGCATCCGAACCGCATCTGGAGCAGCTTGGGGATATGCAGGTATGGGCATCGACATTTCCCTTGTTTCATTGGGGACCCATAGCATGGAGCTTTTATATAGTGCTGGCTGTTGCATTCGGGTTTATGCTGCATATCAGGGGGCAGTCAAAGCAAAAATTCTCTCAGGCCTGCCGGCCTTTGTTAGGCGACAAGGTTGACGGGGTGCTTGGGAAGGTCATAGATATCGTTGCGATATTTTCTCTGATAGCAGGGACTGCTACGACTTTTTCGCTCGCGACGCCGCTGCTTGCCACCGCAGTTTCACATGTATTCGATACCGGTGTGACCATCGTTTTAACAATATGTATTTTACTTCTTATAGCATTAGTGTATACTATTACTGTTTTATTGGGGATGAAAGGCATTTCCAAGCTGGCTAACTTCTGCGTTTATCTGTTTTTTGCACTGCTGTTTTACTTCCTGTTCCTTGGCGGCGAAACTTTCTATATATTGGAGACGGGAGTATCGGCAATCGGTAATCTGGTGCAGAACTTCATCGGGCTTTCCACATGGACCGACCCGCTGCGACAGGATTCATTCCCGCAGAACTGGACGATTTTCTATTGGGCTTACTGGATGGCATGGTGCGTTGCAACGCCGTTCTTCATCGGTATGATAAGCAAGGGCAGGACAATTAAAAACACCGTTATAGGAAGTTACTGTTGGGGGTTGGCAGGAACGTTTACATCGTTTATAATACTTGGCAACTACGGACTTGCCCAGCAGATGAAACACGGGCTTGATTCTGCGGGCGCAATCGCCGGGGGTGCTGATATCTCTGAGACTATTATAGGTATCTTCCAAACGCTGCCGCTACCTGTTGTCGCGCTTTTACTGCTAGCTGTGACTATGATAATTTTCTATGCTACTACTTTTGACGTCCTTACTATGGTAATTTCAAGTTATTCGCAAAAGACGCTGAAATCCGGCGAAGAGCCGTATAAGGGGGTACGCGCGTTCTGGGCGGTGCTGTTGATTGTTTTTCCGATTGCATTACTTTTTTCGGAAAACTCGCTCTACAGCTTGCAGAGCGTAGCAATAATCGCAGCGTTCCCGATAGGGATAATAGTTACGATTATTGTTGTGAGCTTCTTTAAAGATGCGGGGAGCTATTTGAAAGAGACACGCGAGCTGGTTGAGAACGGCAGTCGGGAGAACGGTATGACCGTCGGTAATGACGATGTGACAGGCGAATAACTGTGTGACCGGCGGCTATAAACCGGAAAAGATTTAAACAGGAGAGGGCATTTTAGTTATTTTGAAGAGAAGAACGAAAGCCAATGTAAGAGTATATAAGATGACTCAGGATGAGCTGCGCGCGATGCAAATGTGCCTGCTTGACATGCTTGTCGAAATTGACCGTATATGTAAAAAGCACGATATCAAATATAGCATCGACGGAGGTACGCTGATAGGCGCAGTCCGTAATAAGGGTTTTTTACCCTGGGATGACGACCTTGATATAGCTGTGGACCGCAGCGAGTACGAAAAACTGCGGGAAGCATGTAAAACCGATTTGGATACAACGCGTTTCTTTTTTCAAGACAATACAACAGACCCCGAGTACCCGTGGGGTTATGCACGGATACGCAGGATCGATTCTGAGTTTGTGCGCTGCAAACAGGAGCATTTGAAAATGCGTACCGGCATTTTCCTTGATATATTCCCGAGTGACGGCGTACCGGACTTTTTCCCTGTGCGTTTGGTTCATGCCTTTTACTGCTTCTGTTGCCGGAAAACACTTTATTCGGCTGTCGGGAAGGTACACGCCGGGAATCCGGTGCATAGAGCTGTTTACCGGGCGCTGAATAAAATACCGAGGGAAACGGTATTCTCTGCACTCGATAAATCCGCAAAGCGAAACAACAGCAGGGGTACACGTAAGGTCAGGTGTTACACATGGGGCTTGCCTAAAAATAAACTCGGGTATTCAAGCAAATGGTTTAAGGAGTTCACAACTGTAGAATTTGAAGGAAAAACTTTTCCCTGCTTTAAGGATTATGATAAATACCTGAAATTTTATTATGACGATTATATGCAATTGCCGACACAGGAACAGCGCAGATGGCACCCGTGCAGCGCGTTCAGGTTACCAAAGGAATACGAATAAGCAGGACAGCGAAAGACAGGCAGGTGCCGGAACCTGCCTGTCTCTTTAAGCTGTATCATCCAAAAGTCGGGTCCAGATTCCTTGGAATAATGCATATGTATGTTTTGCCAACGCCAAAATTAAGTCGGGAGCCATCTTCGAGTGTAAAAATAAACGGCGCAGCCAAATCAAACCTTGTCCAGTTTATTCTTATATATCTGCCGCCGCTTGCAAAATAACCGCTTCCGCTTCCTGTTGTTGTTATATCAAGTCTGCCGGAAGCATCGTTTTGTAAACCGGTAACAGATGTTTGAATAAACACGACATTAGCGAAAGCAGGGCGCGAGCCGTCATTTGCGTCAACAAAATCTGTATTCGACTGACGTACGGTATATGCCCTCAACGCCGTGTCGTATGTGAAGGTTGTCGATTTTGCCGAAGAGAATCTCATTTGTATTTCACCGGCTGGCGAACCTCCCTGTGGCGTGCCGTCATCAACAAAGCTTAGCGCAGGGGTATAGCTTGTTTCATGGGTTATCCTGAAATCGTACTCAGGCAGCCAATGGTATAAACGCTCACCTGTTGTGACCACGCTGTGCAGATTATCAACCCTTCGGTCGGGAATCCTGTTCCTGTCCCTGAAGAAGATTTCCCTGTGCGGTCCTTCAACTTCATTAAGGAACGGTATGCCGAGTGTTCTTACCTCCGTCAAAGTTTGCGGACTGCGCCCGGCAGCAACCAGAATAGCATCATAAGCATTCGCCAACTGGACAGTGTAATGCCGGGCACTTCGTATGCTGCCGATTTTTTCTACGTAAAAAACATCCTGAAAAATCGCAAGCATTCTTGTTAATCCACCCTCTACCGGATATTCATATAAAATATCTGCATCCGAAACACCATTTAAGGGCAGGGCTTGGGGCAGGTTGTTAAGGACAACCGCCACAGGCCTGTTTCTTTCATATCTCGAAACCATCGGTTCGCCCGTAAGCGGATTGATGCCGTCCAGAGTCGGGTTCGGTTCCGGCGTACGTAACGGTATTTGATCAAAGTCGTCATCAGGTGATGCCGGCTGGTTGATTCCGTCAGAGTTTGTTGCATTTTCCGGGTCGCTTGTAAAAAAGTCCCGCAAAATGATTGTTGCCAGTCCGACAAGTAAAACCAGGAAAAATCCTATGAAGAACATAAGCACTTTCTGTACCTTGTTCTTTTTTTTATGCTGCACATATTTTGCCATAATTACACCTCACAATTGCCGATTATACCATATGTTGTGTTATTTGTAAAATTTTGGTATTATTTAGGTGATGGTAGGCTTAATAGTTGTAAATACTCACACACTCGGTAAAACACAACTCAGAATTTAGAACACTCCATTAATATAAATAACAACTTTACGGAAAGGATTAATATATTATGACATCTGCAGGTAAAAGCTTTATTGGCGTTATCTTATCGGCGTTATTATGTATAATGATGTTTATTTTTACATGCGTTTTTACTGCACTGCTGCTGCTCAGAGCCGGGAATATTGCAACAATCATCAGAAACACTGATATTTCGGAGATAATAGGAGAAACTGATATTGCTTATTATCTGGTACACCAGCTCAACTCACTGCCGTTTAACGATGCGCAGATAAGCCTTTCCGATGTTGAAGGGTTTATAAAAACTGACGCTGTTTCTGAAGAAATAGGCAATATATTCAGTGATTTTGCAAGTGCATTGAATAATGGTGATTTTGAGTATCATCTGACAACCGACAACGTACTGGGTATTGTCAAAAACCTTGAGCCGGAACTGCAAGACCTGTTTGACCACCGAATGACAGAAACGGACAATATTATTCTGGCGAGAACATTGGATGATATATTGGATTTTCAAGGATTGACCGTCGGCGGTATTATATATGACTTCGGAATTGACACATTTGTTCCACGCCTGCTGTTGTCTCCCTACCTGTTGTGGGGAACCGGAATCCTGATCGTTCTTACACTGTGCTTCATAATTTTGCTCAATATCAGAAAAATCCATAACGCATTTTTGCAATCCGGCATCCCGGTTGCATTATCAGGTTTTGCATATCTTATAACCGGGTTGGTACTCGACGCATATTCCGGGATGTCGGGCGGCACGCTGCAAAACCTCTCGAGATTAGTTGCGGGTGTTATACCACTGGTTATAAGGTATGGAACAGTTTTAACAGTAACCGGAGCGGCGTCAATTGCAGTTTATTTAATTTTAAGAGCGCGTAAGCAGAGGTAATAATCACCCCGTTAACCATGCTCGCAAGTCATTGGAAAAACGCTCGAAAGAGCGTTTTCCTTCAGCGTGGACTAAATTGTCTGCCATGCCTTATCCCATGGAGTCGATTATCTCCTTCAGTACATCGATGGTTTGCGCCGTACTGTAATCCGAACTGAACAAGCCTGCCATAACGCTGTATTGGATGTTGCTTACCGTGAATACCGCAATCGCCCTTGAAAATGCAGAGTTGTTAATATTTATGATACCAATTACCGCTTCAATGCCGTTTACCGGGCTTGTATATGTCTCATGATTTACCGCATCAGGTTGATAATGCAATATGCTTGGTTGTTCCTTCGGGTTCCACTCGCCGTCTTGAATAACCGATTGATCCCAAAGGTTGAAATCAGCGCTTAACGTGATTATGTTTGACTCATAATCGCCGTATAGATATTCTGAGTTTACATTCACATGAATCGATTGCTCAGGGTTGAGTCCATAGTAAGACATTGACGCCCCAATCTTCGCTACTTCATTACGATACGATCTTGTAATGCTTTCGGTAAGCAGAGGGCTGTGCAGGATGTCAATACCAAAGAACCCGGCAACTTCACTGTACGATTCAAACCCCTGAGTGCAATAATACATAGTTATCGCAACAGATTCCGAACCGTCCAGACCATAAAAAACCTCTTGCTCACAATCGTGAGTTTCAAGATACAGCCTTAGAGTCTCGCTAATCGGAAGCCTCTCCCATATAACCGTTTCGACTGTAATCCCGTCATCGCTTGGAAATACCCGCCCGGTATTAAGAAACGCCTCACGCAGCCCAGGCGAAACTGCAAATGCTGTGGTAGTTAAAATCGCTATTGTTGCCGCAATCAGGATAGCCCTGCGTATTGGACGGCTTTTTTCCCTTTTTGGAAGCAGCGCGATCGAGACCGTCAACGACGGATCAGGCTGCGTTTCGGTCTGTGCTGTATAATACTCTTTTAGCTCTTTCATTTTTTATTCCTCCCCGACCGCCATTGAAGGCGGCGACTCGTTGTAAATAGTTTCAAATCTTGATTTTGCCCGTTCATATCGCTTGCGGCAAGCTGCCGCAGACAGCCCCAACACCTGTGCTATCTCCTCAAACGGTAGTTCTTCTCCGACACGCAGATAGAGCAGCACTCTGTCATCGGTGTTTAGCTTTTGCAGCGCGCGCTGTACATCGACCCTGGTATCGATATCATGAACCGGTTCGATGCTTTGTTCGTTAAGCTGAACCAGTCTCACCCTTTTCAGGCTTCGCAGATGGTCAAGGCAGACCCTGCGGGCGATAGCCATCTGCCATGTCAGCAGTGATGACCTGCCCCTGAAGCTGCCGCGTTTCTGCCACGCACGGATATATGCTTCCTGAGCCATGTCCTCAGCCTCGCTCCAGTCACTCACAATCTGCCGGCAAAACCGTACCAGAGCTTTTTGTGTGACCGCAACCCATTCGTTAAACTCAGCATCGCTATCAAACACATAATCCGCTTCACCGGATGCATCCGGGTAAGATCGTTCATTTGCAGCCATCAATAGAGTTTCCATCTTTCTGTCTCCAAATCGTTACATCGAGTATACTCATATGTTAGACGTTGGTAAAGGTCATATTGTGACATATATTTATATAAAAAGAAAAAACAAGCATCTGATTATCATCAGATGCTATGTTGTCTTATACGGGCTACCCCTGTTCTTCTGTGAGCATTGCTACGATTTTTGGGAACTGCATCAAGTCTACTTCATGCCGCAGCCTTTCCACAAGCCCCCCGTCATCATCATACTGGTAATGCTCTATTTCCGACATAGCCGAATCGACATCATCCATGCTGTAGCTTTCACAGGCTATAAGCAGCCTTCGCAGCAGATCCTCATCCGGCTTGTCTTTTTTCGGCTTCGGATTTTCTGCGTCGATGGTAGATAACATCTCAACGATATCGCCTATGAACTTCCTTGCAGACTCCAGAAACGCCGGATTATTCCCGGAAACATATGCATAATCCCCGGAATCCGCTGCGTCTTCCATTTTCGCTGCCTCTTCCCCGATAGTACCGGCTTGGATGTCATAGCTTGCACCCTTGATGCCGTGTACCTTTATTTTATAATCCCCGAGCGTTTCTTCGGTTACGGTGCTTATCTCATCCAGCATTAATCCGGTGCTTATGGCGTAAGAGCGCAGAGTTTTCAGATATGCCTCCTCGATTCCGTCGTACCTGTCAAGCCCCTTTTGTATATCCAGCCCGTCTACATGCTTATTTAAAAGCATGGTCATAGCTTTAGCGACCGGCTTTACAGGCGCAGGGGAGAGCTCGGCGGCATACTCCGCAACCATACGCCCGGCTTCCTCGAACTCGCTGTGCAAAACAAGCTCCTTGACCCTGTCCAAAACCAGGGTCGTCTTTTTCAAGCGGCAGTTAACTGCCTGCAGTGCGTCTAAAATGCCTCTTCTGTCATAATCCGCGCACATTTCCTCGATAATAAACAGCTTGTTGCATAAGCTTTCAAAATCCTCGTCCGGTCCGGAAATATACATATCCTCGGTCTGCTCGATATAATCCATAAGCTCCCGCAAATCTTTCAAAAATTCGGGAGTCCCAAGCTCTACCACACCCCTGTCCATCTCGCGGGCTCCGCTTTCAAGAGCCATGGCGAAATCGGAAAGATTGACTTCGCCTATGCATCCGAGGATACTTTTCATACCGTGTATAGTGATGGTATATTTACTTAAGTCTTTTTCATCGTCAAACCATCCGTCCTTTTTCTGCAGTTCCTCAAAAATAGCTACAGCTTTGCGCGCATCATTCATAAATGACTCTATAAGCATCGGGTCGGCACTATGCTGCAGGGCACTGCGATTTTTCTCGCCGGATTCCTCGTCAAATAGAAGGTCGCCGTCCTCGTCATCCGGTTCGCCGTATTCAAGAAGAGCGGCTTCAATGACCTCCGGGGGCTGTTTATCTTTTATAAGCTTGATTAAAATGGAGTCCAGCCTGCGTATGTCAATGGGTTTGGAAATAAAGTCGTCAAAGCCGTTTTGCAGGAAGACATCGGCCTGACCGGTCATGGCATTGGCAGTTAAAGCGACGATCGGCGCGGTATAACCCGATTCACGCAATTGCTTTGTCGCTTCCATGCCGTCCATTTCAGGCATCATATGGTCCATAAATATGGCATCATATTCATCCCCGCTCTTTGCCATCTCAATGGCTTCAAGACCGTTTACAGCCGTATCGATTTTAAGCTTATAGGGCTTCATAAACCTGACGGCGACAAAAAGGTTGGTTTCCACATCGTCAACAATCAGGACCCGCCCGTACGGCATGGGCTCTCGTTTAATTTTTTTGGTTTCTTTTTGCTTTGCCTTGCTTTGCTTGAATTGCTTTAATTCCTCCGCTGCCGCATTCCCCAGAACATTAGCATCCACCATTCCCTGCGGGAGGCGTATCTTAACAGATGTGCCCTTGCCCGGTTCGCTTTCGACATGGACATTGCCGTTCATGAGGTTTACCAGATGCTTCATAATTGCAAGACCCAGCCCCGTTCCCTCGATAGAGCGGGTGGTTTCTTCGTTAAAGCGGGAGTATTCATCAAAGAGCCTGTCCAGTTGCTCATTTGTCATGCCGTGACCGGTATCAGTTACACCTAATAGAAGCGTAACATAGTCCTTGTCCGGCTCGAACTCGTGAGAAACCGAAAGCGTCACCTTACCATCATTAGTGTACTTAAATGCGTTGGAAAGCAGGTTGTTCAATATTTGCTTTATACGAAGCTCGTCGCCGATGAGCTTTGCCGGTATATCCTCTTCAATCTGAAGATCAAATGTGATGGGCTTGTTTTCTATACGCATTATGTTCAGATGTATGGTGTCGCTTATCATGCTTGCGAGCCTGTATTTTATCGGTAAAATATCCAGCTTGCCGGCTTCTATTTTTGAGAAGTCCAATATGTCGTTTATAAGGTTGAGCAGCATTTCGCACGATGTGTATATCCTGTTCAACCCGTCCGTTATATCTGCGGCGGTAGTTTTCTCGCTCTGCAGCAGAATGTCGGTTATACCCATAATCGCATTCATCGGCGTGCGTATTTCATGGCTCATATTAGCAAGGAAGGATGATTTTGACTGGCTCGCGGCTCTTGCAAGCGCGGCGGCGGTTTCAAGCTCCCGCTGCAGATTTACAATCTGTATCTGAAGCCGGACTCTGTGCTTGACAACCATGGTATCAAAAGGCTTGCGAATATAGTCAACGGCTCCGATGGCAAGACCCTCGCGCTCACCGTCACTGTCGTTGACACCGGTTATAAAGATGACAGGTATATCCTTTGTGGCCTTAGACCGTTTTAATTCGGCGAGCACCTCAAACCCGTTCATATCAGGCATTACAACATCCAGCAGTATAAGGTCAGGCAGAGCCTCATGCGCTTTTTCTAATGCGGGAGCGCCGTCCTTTACTGCGTAAATCTTATAATCCGACTTTAATATGCTGGCAAGCTCCATAAGATTCGCCGCGTCATCATCCACGATAAGCAAGCTGTTCATCTTTTCCATACTGCTGAGCATCCTTTCAATATTCCCGTTATAAAAAAGCTGATTCGTTGTTAGTGTTTTCTTCACTCAGGGAGACTTTTCCTCGCGGCTTCTATCCTGTCACTGACCCTGTTGAAAACTCCGGCGATAAACGGGTCAAAATGGCTGCCGGAATCCTCCATAATAATACTCACAGCTTTTTCATGGGAAAAAGCCTTTTTATACGGTCTGTCGGAAACGAGTGCATCATACACGTCGATAACCGCCATAATACGCCCGTGCAACGGTATATCGGTTCCCTTCAAGCCGTATGGGTACCCTTTGCCATTCCATTTCTCATGATGATAAGCCGCAAACATTTTTGCGTTGTGCAAAAATACCGTATCCCCCGTCCGCATAGTCATTTGCTCAATGATGCGTTCGCCTGCGGTCGGATGGGTTTGAATAACCGCAAACTCTTCGGCGGTAAGCTTGTCCGGCTTATTTAAAATGGAGTCCGGTATTGAGATCTTGCCCAGGTCGTGCAGCCGCGCCGATGATATGACAGAATCCAAATCCCATCCGCTCATTTCGTCGGCATAAATACCGTTTGCAAGCATTGCGTCTATCAATATTTTTATATATACAGACGTCCGGTCGATATGCCCCCCGGTATTCGAGTCCCGGTTCTCCACAACATCCGCCAGAGTAAAAACGATTCCGTTCTGCAGGCGTACAAGCTGCTCGGTGCGGCGGGCGAGCTGGTCGGTACGCTGGGCAAGCTGCCTTGTCCGCTCGCGAACGAGTTCGTCGATGTTTAAATGCTTTTTAATCCTGTTCAACAGCACAGGTTCGGTGAACGGTTTCATAATGAAGTCAACCGCACCAAGCTCGATTCCGTATGCCTCGCTGTCCGCGTCGGATAATCCGGTAAGGAATATAACCGGGATATCAGCATATAAATCATTGCTTTTTAGTATTTTCATTGCTTCAAAGCCGTCCATATCCGGCATTTCCACATCAAGCAATATCATATCAGGTTTAAATTTCTTCAAAGCGTCGAACATCCTTGCTGCCGAGGAAAGGGCGATGACACGGTACTGCTTTGCCAGTGCGTCCTCCGCAACCGTGAGATTCGTTTCAACATCATCAACGATAAAGATAATACTCTTTGCCGATTCGCGCTCGTTGACCTGTTCATTTTCATACGGCACTTCAAAGCAGCAAACCCTGTTGCGTCCTTTATTTTTGGCATCATAAAGCGCCATGTCCGCCCTTGAGATGAATTCATCAACTGTGCAGCTTAACCCGTGTATCCTTGTATTGACACCGACGCTTACGGTAATCTTGGTAACCGTTCCGTCGGAGCTGGGGATTTCCATGATTTCAGAGAGCTTTCGTATCCTCTCGGCTACTCCGACTGCGCCAGTGGCATCTGTGTTGGACAGGAGTGCGATAAATTCTTCGCCTCCCCAGCGGGCAACAAAGTCACCGGGCCGGTTGAGCGCTTTGAGAAACACCTTGGCAACTGCCTGCAGCGCAACGTCACCTTGTTGATGCCCGTATGTGTCGTTATACTTTTTAAAGAAGTCTATATCCACCATCAGAACACTGATTGGCGTTTGCTCACGCGTTGACCTGTCCCATTCCTCGATTATCCTTATCTCAAAGCTCCGTCTGTTGGGGAGTGTCGTCAACTGGTCACTCATGCTCAAATGTTCTATTTTGCGGAACTGGTTGAGCAGTTGTATTTGCTGGTGGACTCTCAGCTTTACAAGCGTCTCGTTTAAAGGTTTATGCATATAATCCACAGCACCGGCGGCGAGTCCTTTGATTTCATCGTCGTATTCTGTGGCTCCGGTTATGAATATCACAGGGATGTCCTTTGTTCTTTCGTTGCCTCTGAGCATTTCCATAACCTCATAACCGCTCATATCGGGCATGAAAATATCAAGCAATATAAGATCCGGTACAACCTCATCCGCTTTTTCCAATGCGGATGCGCCGTCTTTGACCGCATATATTTTATAGTCCGGCTTTAGTATTTTTACCAGTTCCATAAGGTTTGATGCATCATCGTCCACTATTAGAATCCGGTTCTTATTACTCATATTTCATATTTTTCCTTTCGTATGCCCGCATTTTTCTACACAAACATCAAGACGCATTGATTACTGCACAGCAACTAGCTTTTGCGGTCTTTAATCAGTGCGGCGAGTGATTCCAGCGCGAGGTCGAAATCAAAATTCTCCATGTGCTTGATAAGCTGCCCGCTCCCCGTTATCAGACTGAGGTCCTCGATAAGTGAAATGCAGTCCACATTTCTTTCCTTTAACAAGGCTTCAGTCTTACCTATAAGCCTGTGTACCGATGCCTCGTCCAAAGAGTTTGACGCCCCGGCAGGGTTCATGTTGATTACCATTAAAGAAAGATCCTCAATGGCTACGTTCAGCTCGTGCTCGAGAGCTTCCAGATGCTTTGGCGTAACATGGTTCACCCCGTCCTTTATATACCCCTCAAGATTCTCGGCAGCTTCCTTTAATTGTGTCTGGTGAAGCTGTGCCGCGTTGCTTTTTAGATTATGCACAATTCTGAACGCCAGCTTTATATCATTTGCATTGAGCGCTTTTGAAATTTCGCCGAGAACGCCCTTGTTAGTCTCCACAAAACGGTTTATAAGCCTTTGCCGCAGCTCGCTGTCACTTTGGTCACGCTCGTTGATGTTCTCGTCTTGCCAGTCCACGGGTGTAAAATAATCAAGCAGGCAGTTCCACAGTTGCTGTGATGTAAACGGTTTCCCCAGGCAAACCTTCATCCCGGCTTTTTTATATTCCTCCCTGTCATACGCCATGATATTGGCTGTCATCGCTACAACCGGGATTTCGACATTAAGCTTATTAATCAACGAGGTCGCTTCAAGTCCGTCCATCTCAGGCATATGTATATCCATAAGAATCAGGTCAAACTGTTTGCCGGCGATGCCGTCTTCGATGTCCCTTATGCGCTGTTTAACTTTTTCTACACCGACCCTCCCGTTTTCGGCGACGGTTACCTTCAGTCCGACCTTTTCTAAATGCTCATAAGCGACTTGCTGGTTTAGTGCATTGTCCTCGCATAAAAGCACATCTCCTTCAAAAACAGGCCGTTTCAATCCGAGCAGCATATTTTTGCTTTCGTATACATCCTCCGAATTTACTGTATCAAAAGTAAGCTCAAAGCTGAATTTGCTCCCGATTCCGGGCTCGCTTTCCACGTTTATGCGCCCGCCCATCATCTCGACTATGCTCTTGGTTATTGTAAGCCCCAGCCCCGTGCCGCCGTACCTGCGGGTGCTTCCCGATTCAACCTGTGTAAACGGGTCGTATATAATCGCTATCTGCTCCGGGGTCATGCCGATGCCGCTGTCCGTAACCTCAAAGAATACGGTGACATTTCTGTTGCTGATGTCCCTTACATCCATAAGGAATTCTATAACACCGGCGCTTGTGAACTTTATGGCGTTTGACAGAATGTTAATAAGCACCTGCCTCAGTCTCAAGGGGTCGCCTATCAACGGCTGCTTGATAGACGGGTCTGAGTAGAAGTTAAGCATAAGCCCGTTTTCAGTGGCTTTTGGCATGAACATTTTTTTACAGTCCTCTATTACCTCATATATATCAAAATCGGTAATATTCAAATCGATTTTGCCCGATTCTATGCTTGTTATGTCCAAAATGTCGTTAATAATATGCAGCAGCCATTCCGAGCTTTCCAAAATCTCGGTCAGATAACCTTTTGTTCTTTGCGAAATGTCGTCATCCAAAGCAAGCTCCGAAAAACCTACGATACTGTTCATCGGAGTCCTCAGCTCATGGCTCATATTGGCAAGGAAGATAGTTTTTGCTGCAGTTTTTTCACGAACCTTGATTTCCAGGTTGTCGGCATAATCTTGAATAGCGGCTCTGCTGACAATCAAATCGCGTTTTTGCTGCTCAAGTAAAAGCGTGCTTGCAATACGCCTGAGCAGCAGCGGTCCCGAGAACGGCTTTGTCACATAGTCGGCTGCGCCTAAATCGAAGCCCTCCATCTCGCTCTCCTCGTCACTTTTTGCGGTGAGGAAAATGACAGGTATGTCACAAAACCGGGGGTTGGACTTTAATACCTTAATGGCTTCATAACCGTTCATCTCCGGCATGTTAACGTCCAGCAAAATCAAATCGGGTATAAACTTTTCCAGAATATCGAACAGCTTGGCGGCCGAGGTGGCCGGGAAGACCTCGTAAATTGGTTTTAATAAATTCCTGCCTACAGCCAGATTTGCCGCGTTGTCGTCTACAATGATTACCTTCTTGCTTGCATTTTCCATTATTTTACCCCCTAATCTGACGAGTCCTTATCATTCAATATTTCCTTGTGCGGTTGTAATAAATTATGAATGAGTTTTTGTTATTGTCTCAAATTCGTCCTTGACCCTTTTGAATACTTCAACAAGCACTGGGTCAAAATGGCTTCCGGAGCCTTCCTCGATGATTTCGCAAGCCTTTTCATGGCTAAATGCCTTTTTATAAGGGCGCTCCGAAATCAAAGCGTCATACACATCGGCAATTGCCATGAGCCGACCTTCCAGCGGTATGTCCTCACCCTTTAAGCCTTCGGGATATCCGCTTCCATCCCACTTTTCATGATGCGCTCCCACAAAAAACAGAGCATGATGCAAAAATGCATGTTCATCCGTCTCGCTGATAATCTTCTTCACGGCTTCAACCCCTACGATTACATGGGATTTCATTATTTCAAATTCCTCCGGGGTGAGCTTGCCGGGTTTGTTTAATATTAAATCGGAGATGGCAATTTTTCCGACATCGTGAAGCTGAGCTGAGGGCAGATAGAAATCCGAGTTCCATTTGCTGATTTCATCGGCATACTCGCCCGTTTCCGTGATATTGTCGATCAATGCCTTCAGGTAACGCTGGGTGCGTGTAATATGTCCGCCGGTGAATTTGTCACGGAACTCCACCAGATCGGCGACTGTCGCAAGAACGGCGTTTTGGAGATTAAATATCTCGGAGGTCTTCTCCCTCACTTTAATTTCAAGGTTATCGGTGTAGTATTGCAGGGCGGTACGGCTTTCTATCAAATCGCGCTTTTGCTGGTCGAGCAGCAGGGTGCTTGCTATGCGCCGAAGCAGCAACGGACCGGAAAATGGCTTGGTAACGTAGTCGGCTGCACCCAGGTCAAAACCTTCCATTTCACTTTCCTCATCGTTTTTTGCAGTCAGGAATATAACGGGGATATTGGAGAAGCGGGAATCTTCCTTCAACTTCTTGATGGTTTCGTATCCGTTCATCTCCGGCATATTGACATCAAGCAAAATTAAATCGGGAATAATTTTCTCAAGGATATCAAACATCTTTGACGCCGAAGGCACGGGGAAGACTTCATAAGACGGCTTGAGCAGATTTCTGCCGACAGACAGATTCGCGGCGTTATCATCTACAATGATTATTTTCTTTTGTGAATTTCCCATAACTGTATTATCCCTTCTATGCTGTTTAGCTTTTATTATTAAAGCCTGGAGCCAGGCGCGACGGTGTTTTTCATCCCTTTAGGTATATTTCAGCTTTTAATCGAGGCGAGTCTTTCGACTATCTCATCGAAATCCGTTTGCTCAATATGCTTGCGCAGCCACACAACAAGCTCATTGTCTACTTCATAATCAAACTCCTCCAGCTTTGTGATAGCATCGTCAACGGCGTTCATTTCATAATCGGCACAAGCATCCCGCAGCCTTATCAGCGTTGCTTTATCCGGCTTATCCTTTTTAGGCTTTGCGGCTTCCTGTTTGATTTTATCAAGCATTTTCTCGATATTATCTATAATTGTCTCTGTCACCTTAACAAGAGCGGCGTTATTGGCTTTTACAAACTCATAATCGCCCAGCTTGGCTGCTTTTTCCAAAACCTCCGCCAAATCAGCGGTTTCATGGGCGAATATCGCGCTGCCCGAACCCTTTACCCCGTGTACGATGGTTTCATAATCCGTGATAAGGCTCTTATCCTTTGATTTCTCAACTAAAGAATCAAGCAGGGGGCGGGTATTTTTGGCAAACGACTGCAGAACACTCAGATAAGAATCCTTGTCACCGCCGAAGCGGACAATCCCTTTTTCAACGTCTATGCCGGGTACCGTAATATTAAAAGGCGCATAAGTGCTGCCGTCATACCTTGAGGCATCTTGGTTCTCCTGATTTACAAGAAGCTTTTCCTGCTCCTTGTCGCGTACCCATTCCCGGATGACAGCATCCAGGCGGTTTATTTCAATGGGCTTTGAGATAAAAGCCTGAAAGCCTTTACTCAGGAACATTTCCTCGGTTCCGACTATCGCGTTTGCCGTGAGGGCGATAATAGGGATATTTCTGGCGTAATCGTTGTCTATCTCCCGTATCAGCCGTGTTGCCTCCACTCCGTCCATACCCGGCATCATATGATCCATGAAAATAGCGTTGTAGCGGACGCTTTCGTCATGCATGGCTTCAACCGCGTCGAAGCCTCCGGTCACGCAGTCTATCTGCATATTATACGGCTTCATCAGACCCTGGGCAACGTCCAGATTAGTGATAACATCATCAACTATCAGAACCCTTGCATAAGGCAGGTTGATTCTCGCCAACGCCCCGACCTGCAGGCGTTTATGCTCGGAGTAACTCAGGCACTTAAGGCTCTTTATGACCTCCGGTCCGATCAGCTCGCCGGTTATGCTCTGCTGCTGTATATTTACGGTAAATACACTGCCTCTCCCGTATTCGCTCTGTGCGGATATGTTGCCGCCCATAAGCTCGGCGAGCCTGTGAGTGATTGATAAGCCAAGTCCGGTCCCTATGATTTTACGGTTTGCGGACACATCCATTTGGACGTAGTCACTAAACAGGTTGACCATATCCTCCTTGCGAATGCCGATACCTGTATCGCTGACAACAAATGTCAGCCAGGCAATGTCACCCTCGCGGGAACATTTTACAGAAAGCTCAACCGTCCCCTTCATAGTATATTTAAAAGCATTTGACAAGAGGTTATTTAATATCTGCTTTATCCTTAACTCGTCACCGTAAAGATGCGTCGGCAGGTTCTCGCAAACATCCATTTTAAACTCGATGGGTTTTTCGCCTCTTTGCAGGATGCTTTGGGAAACCGCATCATTTATCATGCTGGGGATATCATACTTGCCGGGGACAAGCTCGAATTTTCCCGCCTCTATTTTTGATATATCAAGAATGTCGTTTACGGTTCCCAACAGGGTCGCTCCGGCGTTGTTTATCTGCTCCAGTCTGTAGCGGCTTTCCGCGTTAAGATCGTCGGTAGCCAAAATCAAATCCGAAAGGCCGATAACGGCGTTTAAAGGCGTTCGTATCTCATGGCTCATGTTTGCAAGAAACGCGCTCTTTGCCTTGTTTGCCTCCTCCGCCTGCATACGCAACTTTTCCGTATTGTACAGGGTGTTCTTCTCCTCGGTAATATCCATTATAGTACCCGCTACGCGCAGAGGGTTGCCGTCCTTGTCACGAATCGTTTCTCCGGTGGCGCGGATATATGCGAGGTCGCCGTTTTTCTTGAAAACGCGGTATTCGACTCCATAAGGGGTTTTCCCTGTGGTATCGAGCATATGGTCCGAAATTGCTTTTGTCACCCTGTCGAAATCATCGGGGTGCAGGCAATTATGAAAGCTGCTGATAACATTCGGGAAATCAATTTCATCGGTGTAACCCAGCAATTCCCTGAAATCGTCCGACCAAATGATGATGTTTACGTTGTTTACGGGGTCGTCGCGTACGACCTCCATGTCCCACAGACCGATTCTGGCAGCTTTTATTGCAAGATTCAGCTTTGTCAGTTGGAGCTCGTTTCTTTCCTGCGCCTTGATAAGCTCCTTCTCGCGCTTGCGTATTTCGGTCATGTCATACAAAAAGCCGAGACCGATAAAATCCTCCTCATCCTTCACGCGTATCAAAGTGACCTCGCAGGGTACCTCCACGCCGTCCGCAGTCAAATGAAGCCACTCGACCTTGATTGTTTCGCCCGACATAGCTTTAGCACCAAGCATTAAGGCTTCCTTTACGGCAATATTTCCGTCTTCAAGGTGCTCAGGCATAAACCGGGTAAAATAATCTTTAATAATTTGCTCCTTCGGCGCTTTAAACATCCTTGTAAGCTCATTATTGCAATCGATTATTTGCGGAGGGTCGCCGCTGAAGAGAATCATTCCGACCGGCATATTTTCCAGCATGGAGCGGTTTAGCCGGTTGGCTTTGTTTATCTCACGTTCCATTTCCTCCCGTATAACTGCATTTGCGCATAAAAACGCAGCGGAACGCAGCATTTCTGAGGTATACTCGTCAAAGAAACGCTCGTTGCGGTGGTCGCTGAAGAGTACAAAGCCCCAAAA
>Ga0123356_10000477_pt1 | contig 44821 bp, 32 predicted proteins | sample TergutEmb28metaG_2_FD_92546 | JGI IMG/M metagenome (GOLD analysis project Ga0123356, IMG submission 92546) | Embiratermes neotenicus P3 segment gut microbial communities from Petit-Saut dam, French Guiana - Emb289 P3 | ecosystem: Host-associated > Arthropoda: Insects > Digestive system > Gut ...
CAGACAGCGGCACGCAAAAAAAGATGCGCTTGAACGATTGGGTTTAAACACAGATGAAAGCTTGGACGATTTAAAAAGTCTTGGATTGGAAGAATATTTAAATGAGTAAATGTCTGATAGTTGTAGATTATCAAAATGATTTTGTCGATGGCTCGCTCGGCTTTCCGGGAGCGGAGCTGCTCGAGAGAGGCATAGTCGATAAAATCCGTCATTACCGCAAAAGTGGGGATGAAGTGATTTTTACATATGACACACATTATGATAATTACTTAAATACTCTTGAAGGCAAAAATCTACCTGTTGTGCACTGTCTTAAGGATACTGACGGGCATAAGCTATTCGGCGCTGTCGCAGACGAGATTAAAAATACCGATAGGGCTTTTATCAAAAACACCTTCGGCTCTGATGAGTTACTATTATATCTAAAAACCCGTGAGTTTAGCAGTATAGAACTGGTGGGGCTGGTATCAAATATATGTGTACTGGCAAATGCAGTCCTTGCAAAAACTGCTCAGCCTGAAGCTAAAATAATAGTCGATGCCGGCTTGACAGCAAGCTTCGATGCCAATTTGCATGAGGCAGCTTTAAAAGTTATGTCAGGCCTCCAAATCGAAGTAGTTTAATCATCTTCTTTCAGCAGCATTTGTTTTATGTCCCAGAGTTTTTTTGACAAATCTACATAATAGATGTGCGGGTTTTCAAAACGTTTTACCTCATCCCACAAATGCGCAACCTGCTCTTTGCAATACTCCTTGATACTATGAACATCCGGTAGCTTATACACAAGTTTCCCTGCTAAAAATACCGGTACTTGAAGCACCTTGGCTGAGAAATTTGTCAGGGTTTTTGTTTTCCATGTTTCATAAGGATTAAAAATCGTACGCGGCAAAGTGTCATCAACAGTTTCGTCATAAACGCACAGCTCATCAGCAAGTGCCATGCAACTGTCCTTGTCATAATATCTGTAGAGCTTTTTGAAGTGCGGGATAGTTATTTTTGTTATACTCTCACTCTTTTTTATTTTCGGAACTATTTTACCCTCTTCGTCTTCTATGGCAACTAACTTGTAAACACCGCCAAACACCGGGTCACTTTTTGCGGTAATAAGTCTCTCTCCTACACCAAAAACATCAACCATAGCACCTTGGAGTATCAAGTCTCTGATAATATATTCGTCGAGCGAGTTTGTAGCTACAATTTTACATTCGTTCAGTCCTGCCTCATCGAGCATAAGTCTTGCTTTTTTAGACAGATAAGCTATGTCACCGGAATCCAGTCTTATAGCAAATTGCTTAATTCCTTGCGGCAGCAGTATTTCTTTGATAGCACGTATAGCATTTGGCACACCGCTTTTTAGAGTGTTATAGGTGTCAACAAGAAGTGTCGCATTATTTGGGTATAAGCTGCAGTAAGTCGCAAACGCATCGTACTCACTTTCAAAATTTTGCACCCATGAGTGCGCCATTGTACCACTTGCCGGAATATCATGCTCAATGTCTGTCATTGTGCACGATGTCCCAACACAGCCGCCGATGTATGCTGCTCTCGCTCCCAGCACAGCACCATCTACACCCGGAGCGCGGCGTGAGCCAAACTCTAATATATCGCGCCCATGAGCCGCTCTGACAATTCTGTTTGCCTTTGTGGCTATGAGGGACTGATGATTAAGTGCAAGGAGCACTGCTGTTTCTATGATTTGCGCCTCGATTGCTGTTGCTTTTACCGTGAGAATCGGCTCATTCGGAAACACCGGTGTCCCCTCGGGAACTGCATATATGTCACCTGTAAACTTAAGATCCTTAAGGTAGTTTAAAAAACTTTCGTCAAAGAGTTTTTTGGCACGTAGGTAAGTAATGTCATCCTCGGTAAAACGCAGGTTACTGATAAAATCAATAACCTGCTCCAGTCCTGCTGCAATCGCAAATCCACCCCCGTCAGGGACATTGCGGAATATCACATCAAAATAAACGTTTCGCTTATGGAGGCCTTCGTGAAAATACCCTGCCGCCATTGTAAACTCGTAGAAATCGCATAGCATGGAGATGTTTCTGTTACTCATATTTAATACTCACACTGAGTTCTCGAGATCTGTAATGTGCCTAATCGCATCTTCTTTTGCAGGAAGGTATATGAGGTTTGACCTTCCGGAAACGACAGCTACTGTCTGCCCGAGTATCTTTGTTGTCGTATCAGTACCGCAGACGACTCCAAGTATAACATATTGCTTATTATGCTCTGTAAAGTCGGTAAAAGCCTCATGTGTGCTGGTGTTTATCGTAGCTCCTTTGAGGTTTGTTATTGTATACAGTGAGTTTGGTGCATATTCTCTTATAAGTGTTTTTGCTGCATCTATGATAGTGCGAAATTCTATGTCTTCCGAATAACCGGAAAAGTCCATATAGATTACACTCTTTCCACTAACTCTAAATTCTTCTATGCGATTCATTGTTAAATCATCCCTTCGCTTTGTCTATGGACATTGTAGCTCATTTTGCAAAATAATGAAAGAGCAATTTTTATTTTATTACTATTTTTTTGTCCTTAACTGTCAGAGTTATTTTATCACCTTGTTTTACCTTATCTTCAAGCATTTTCTCAGCTACCATGTCCTCTACCATGTTTTGGATCGCACGTCTGAGAGGGCGGGCACCGTAGACAGGGTCGTCACCTTTTTCCGAGAGCAAGTCAATAACACTCTTGTCTGCTTGCATTTCAATATTTAAAGCACTCATACGCTTTTTTACCGTCTCGAGCATTTTACCGCAAATTTCTCTGATGTTCTCTTTGGTGAGCTTATGAAAAACAATTGTATCATCAATTCTGTTGAGAAATTCCGGTTTAAAAAGACGTTTGACTTCATCCATAACAGCTTGCCTGATCTGCTCGTGTTCGCTGTCGCTGTCGTCTCCTCCACTTGCAGAGAAACCGAGCTTTGTACGGCTGTCTGTTATGTTTCTTGCACCTGCGTTTGATGTCATAACAATTATGGTATTTTTAAAGTCAACATGACGTCCGCTTGAGTCGGTAAGTCTGCCATCTTCCATGATTTGAAGAAGTATGTTAAATACATCCTCGTGTGCTTTTTCGATTTCATCAAAAAGCAAAACGGAGTAAGGCTTACGACGTACTTTTTCCGTGAGGTTTCCACCCTCCTCATATCCGACATAACCCGGTGGAGAACCAATCATTTTTGATGTTGTGTGCTTGTCCATGTATTCAGACATGTCTATACGCAGCATAGCATCCTCGTCGCCAAACATAGCCTCGGCAAGAGCTTTACAAAGCTCCGTTTTTCCGACACCTGTCGGACCAAGGAACAAAAACGAACCTATCGGACGTTTCGGGTCTTTTAGTCCCACCCTGCCACGTCGCAGAGCTTTAGAGACCGCTGTGACTGCTGCATCCTGACCGACTACTCTTTTGTGGAGAGAGTCTTCCATTTTGAGAAGGCGTTCGCTTTCATCTTGTGTAATACTTGTTACGGGTATTCCTGTCCAGTCCGAAACGATGATTGCAATATCCTCGGCTTCGACATTTTTGCTATCTCCCTTTTTTGCTTCCTCCCATTTTTTGCGGGCGTCTGCGATTTTCCCGTTTAGCTCTTTCTCGCGGTCGCGTACACTTGCAGCACTTTCAAAGTCCTGATTTTTTATTGCCAATTCCTTATCTTTTGCAAGCTCATCTTTTTTATTTTCGAGTTCCTTTAAATTTGGCGGGAGCTTCAGTTTTTCAAGTCTTACACGTGAAGCAGCTTCATCAATCAGGTCGATTGCTTTATCCGGAAGAAATCTGTCGCCAATATATCTGCTTGACAGATTAACTGCTGTTTCAAGTGCCTCGTCTGTTATTTTAAGATTATGATGCGATTCGTATCTTTCTCGCAGGCCCTTGAGTATGAGGACGGATTCCTCTGCGGTTGGCTCCTCTACGGTTACAGGCTGAAACCTGCGCTCAAGCGCTGCGTCTTTTTCGATGTGTTTTCTATATTCATCGAGTGTGGTTGCGCCGATTATCTGCATTTCGCCGCGTCCGAGAAGCGGTTTTATGATATTTGCCGCGTCAATTGCGCCTTCTGCTGCGCCTGCTCCAATGATTGTGTGAAGCTCGTCGATAAAAAGAATTATGTCTCCTGCTTTTTGCACCTCATCTATAGCGGTTTTTATGCGCTCTTCAAAATCCCCTCTATATTTTGTGCCGGCAAGCATGCCGCTCAGATCAAGTGTTACGACACGTTTGTCAAGAAGTGTTTCCGGAGCGTCACCTGCTGTTATATTTATTGCAAGACCTTCTGCTATAGCTGTTTTTCCTACACCCGGTTCTCCTATAAGAACGGGGTTGTTTTTTGTGCGTCTTGACAGAATTTGAATGACTCTTTGGATTTCTGTTTCTCTTCCGATGACAGGATCAAGCTTTCCTTCCATGGCAGCATCCGTAAGGTCGCGGCTGTATTGATCGAGTACCTTTGATTCACTTTTTTTACTGTTACCGCCGCGTGCTGTTACTGTTACGGGTCGAAATACATTGCTCGAGAGTGTATTTACAAGTTCTGTAAGTAATGTATCGTTATCGAGTCCTGCCATATAAATAATTTTTGTTGCACTACTGTCACCGTCACAGAGTATTCCAAGCAAAAGATGTTCAGGGTCGGCATGAGTGTATCCGCGCCTGTTTGCTTCCATTCTTGCAATTTCTGCTATATCTCTTGCTCTGGGTGTAAAGCCTTGAGGCATAACATCGTTATGGTCTCCCCTGCCTGCAAGCTTAACAATTAAATCAAAGACATCTCTGCTTTGCAGGCCTGTGTCCCCGAGTATTTTTGCAGCAACACCACCATCGTCATGTAAAAGTCCGAACAGTATGTGCTCACTTCCGATAAGGCTGTGTCCCAGTTCTACTGCAGCTTCTTGTGCGTGACGAAATACCTTTATAGAGCGTTCAGAAAATCCTGTATAACTATCTCCAAATCTCATCTTGTTATACTCCTTATCGATGCTTATGATTCGAGTTTCTTAAGCTTGTCGCGTATCTCTGCGGCTTTTTCAAACTCCTCGTTTTCCGCGGCAATACGCATTTGCTTGTTAAGCTCGCGTTTTTGTAAAAGCTTCTCATCAACTTCTATGTTCTTGACATCAGGTGTGAGTGTTCCACACCCGTTGCATGTGCACTGCTGCTCTGTAAAGGGATGCCTTGTTTCTAATTGCAGTACGGGGATAGCCATCAGACTTTGCAGCGGGAATACATCAGAAAGTGTAAACATGTTTCCAAACATTTGACCGACATTATATCCCGACTGTGATGCACACTGTGAGCATAGGTGCATTTGTGTCACATGTCCGTTTACAGCTGAGCTGTAGTGAAAATTAACTTCATTTCTTCCGCATTTTTGACATTTCATTGTAATGTACCTCCATTATTATAGTATTTTTGCCGAGCTTAGTCAAAATAGTCTATTGTGTATTTTTTACGTGCATAAGCATCTGCTTTAGGATACTTGCCCTGAGAACATTTCTACCTTCGTGTGATAAAGGACGTAGTGCATTGTTATTAATTGCCGAGACTATGAGAGCTGTCTCACTTTCACTTATGGCATTGTTTTGGCGCAGATTTGTTATAAGTGCAGCTGCTGTGTTTGCATCTATATTGTCACCTATTGTGTTTATAGTGTGCATTATAAGCATTTGCGCTTCCATCGCTACACGTTTTATTCTGATATATCCTCCACCACCGCGCCTGCTTTCTACAATGTATCCGTGCTCAGGTGAGAAACGGGTAGATATTACATAGTTAATTTGACTCGGCACGCACTTAAAACGGTTTGCCAGCTCTGCACGTTGCAACTCTGCTATTCCGTCAGCTTCACTGAGCATCTCATCTATAAACCCCGCAATAATATCACTCACACCCATATATTACACTCCTTATAGGGACAGGGGGACGGTTCTACTGTCCCTCTTTTTGAGGGACAGTAGAACCGTCCCCCTGTCTCTTTTTTGACTTTGACTATTTTTGACCTTTGTTAGAGTTTAACGTATTTTGGCCCTATCGGCAATGTCTGTTTTGACCTTTCCTGACCTTTCTCGTTTAGTTATTCTCGATTTAAGCATATCACCCTCCATTTTTCGCACTTTTTCGTTGTTTTTCGCAGTTTTTCATTGTTTTTGAAAAAAACTCAAATTTGTTGTTGAATATTCACCTCTACTAATGTAAACTACTCCTACTCGCCAAAACAGCTTGGAGGTTTTTCTTTTGTTCGATGCTGCATATATAAATAATTACAGAGATTATCTTATTAATGAGCGACGTGTCGCCGATAATACTGTTTCTTCATATGTAAGGGATATAACACAGTTTTCTGACTATCTCCAGGATAGTGAGGTCGGCGATTTTGACCGTATAACTAAGGAAGATATCCAGTTTTATATTTCTCTGCTAATTGACAAAGGTCGTTCTCCTGCAACAGTATCGCGATTCATTGCATCTATAAAGGCTTTTTTCCGACGTATGAAAGACGATGGTTTTAAAGGAGCAAACCCAACCTCTGAGCTTGATTCCATTGCATATGAGAAAAAACCACCCAGCATTCTTACTAGCGAAGAAATTGACCGTCTCCTCGACCGGCCCGGAATAAATGATATAAAAGGCTGTCGGGACAAAGCAATGCTCGAGACTCTTTATGCTACGGGTATCAGAGTCAGCGAGCTTATTATGCTTGATGTTACCGACGTCAATCTTGTTACAGGTCTTCTTACGTGCCGCAACGGAAAAGAAAGGACAATTCCACTTTATGCTACTGCTGTGCGTGCTATAAGCCACTATCTGTCCTTCTCGCGTCCTGCAATGGCTGTCACCGGTGAAGTTTCGCTTTTTGTTAATACAGGCGGTGGCAGAATGTCCCGCCAGGGCTTTTGGAAAATACTTAAAAGTTATTTGGATGCAGCACAAATCAGTAAAGATGTCACTCCACAAATGCTCCGCCATTCCTTTGCAGCGCATCTTGTAGAAAACGGAGCTGACTTAAAATCAATTCAGAAAATGTTGGGGCATGCCGACATTTCATCAACGCAGGTTTATGCGCGTATGGTAAACCAACAACTTAAGGATGTTTACGAAAAAGCACACCCCCGCGCATAGCATTGTCATTTAGACTATTCCCCACGTATAAGGAAGTGATTATAATGAAAGATGAGACAAAATGCTTACACTCCGGTTACACACCGGGCAATACCGAACCTCGTGTGGTGCCGATTGTCCAGAGCACCACTTATGTTTATGACAGCGCCGAAGAGATTGGCTCGGTTTTTGACGAGCCTACAAAAAGTCTGATTTACTCACGTTTTGCAAATCCGACTGTCATGGCTGTCGAGGCAAAAATAGCAGAGCTTGAAGGTGGTATCGCTGCTATGTGCACTTCAAGCGGACAGGCTGCGACACTTCTTGCAATTATCAATATCTGTAAAGCCGGCGACAGTTTTATCAGTGTTTCTCAAATATATGGCGGCACAATCAATCTTTTTTCATATACTCTTAAAAGAATGGGTATAGAATGCATTTTTGTTGATAACGACGCGCCGATAAGTGAAATTTTAGCTGCATTTAAGCCAAATACACGGCTTGTTTTTGGCGAAACTCTTGCAAATCCTGCTCTCACGGTTCTTGATATTGAGAAGTTTGCAAAGGCTGCTCACTCGAAGAATGTACCACTCATTGTCGACAACACCTTCCCTACTCCGGTTCTTTGCAAGCCTTTTGATTTTGGCGCTGATATATCTGTTCATTCAACATCCAAATATATGGACGGCCACGCATTGCAGGTTGGCGGGGTCATTGTTGATAGTGGTAATTTTGACTGGACAAAGGGTGATTTTCCCGAAATAACACAGCCCGATGCCTCATATCACGGAATTATCTATACAGATGTCTATGGCAAGGCGGCATATATTGTTAAGGCACGTATGCAGCTTATGCGCGATTTTGGTGTTTATCCGGCTGCACACTCGGCATTTTTGCTCAATCTTGGCATGGAAACACTTTCTATACGTATGGAACGTTATTGCGAAAATGCTCTGCAGGTGGCGAATTTTCTTGCTTCATCCGACAAGGTTGTAAGCATCCGGTATCCGGGTCTGATAAGCGACAAGTACCACTCGCTTGCAAATAAGTATCTCAAAGGTGCAAGTGGCGTTATAACTTTTGAGGTCAAGGGTGGGAAGTCTGCTGCCGTTAAATTTATGGACTCTTTAAAACTCGCTTCAAACGTTATTCATGTAGCCGATATCAGAACATGTGTCCTGCATCCTGCCACAACAACCCACCGCCAGGTTCCGGAAGACAAATTACCTGCAGCGGGTGTCACTGCAGGTTTGATACGTTTGTCTGTCGGTCTCGAGCATATTGATGATATTATCGAGGATGTAAAACAGGCACTAGATAAGATATAGCATTTTAATTACTTGCCGGCAATATATACATTTCAACCTTTGCAAATAAGCCTTCTCCAACTACACAGTCGATTTCAATGCAGTCCTCATTATATCTTGTGTCTTTGACCGCACCTTCCCTGTGTATCATTTCTACAAGCCCTGCTTTATCATACGGTAATCTGAGAGTCACTTTTTTGTTAACAGAAGAGAGGCTCTCTTCAATCATTTTGAGAAGCTTGTCAATTCCCTGCCCTGTTTTTGCCGATATTTCGATGCTGCCCTCTCCATGTCGCCTGAAATCAACCTCCGGCACATCACATTTGTTGTATGCTTCAATTCTTGGGGTGTCAGCAACCTTGAGTGTAAAAATCATATCGTCAACAACACGCATCTGCTCTTCACATTCGGGACTGGATGCATCAATTACATGTATAAGCAAATCAGCATAATTAAGTTCTTCAAGAGTTGCCTTAAATGCTTCAACAAGATGATGCGGCAGTTTCCGGATAAACCCGACAGTGTCTGATATCAGAACCTCGCAGGTGTCGCTGACAGTGAGGCGCCGGGTTGTTGTGTCAAGAGTGTCAAAGAGTCTGTTTTCGGCTTGTATATCTGCTCCGGTGAGTTTATTGAGCAGTGTAGATTTCCCTGCGTTTGTGTAACCTACAAGAGCTATGACCGGAGTTTTATTTTTTTCTCTGAGCCTTCTTTGCGTATCACGCACACGTATAACTTCCTTCAGCTCATCTTTTAGCTTATCAATCCTACGACGGATATGCCTTCTGTCTGTTTCAAGCTGCGTCTCACCCGGACCGCGTGTGCCTATAGGTGCGCTTGTACCGGTTTGACTGACAAGATGCTTCCACATTCCGGAAAGTCTCGGCAATATATAGTTATACTGAGCAAGCTCGACCTGAAGTCTACCCTCGCGTGTTTTTGCGCGGCCTGCAAATATGTCTAAAATGAGAGACGAGCGGTCGAGAACCCTTATATCTAACTCCTCGGTTAGTGCTTTTGTTTGCGAGGGTGATAGCTCATTATCAAAAACAACTACCGTACAGTCATTTGCTTTTGCCAGTTCTTTGACTTCTTCTACCTTTCCTGTGCCAATAAATGTTCTCGGGTCAGGCTTTTGCTTATTTTGCAATGCTCTGCCCAGGCACTTGCCACCGGCTGTTTCGAGCAGCGCTTCAAGCTCGTCAAGACTTTCATCTGTCGAATGCTCACGTTTTTTCATACTGTCGGCAGCAAGCCCTACGATTATTGCCCGCTCCGGCTCGCGCGATTTTTCAATTCCTTCAAAGTTATTTATACTCAAGATTTTCTCCTTAAACCCTGAAAAGGGCTTATATAACCTTTAAAAACCCGTGCTGCTCAGATTTTACAGCACGGGTTTCTCTTTTGTTAAAATTATTGATTCTGGCTCAGACCAAACTTCCTGTTGAACTTGTCAACACGTCCACTGGTATCTACCAGTTTTTGCTTGCCTGTATAAAAAGGATGGCACTTGGAGCAAATCTCGATTTTTATGTCCTTGCTCGTGCTTCCGGTATCAATAACCTCACCACATGCGCATTTTATTGTTGTCTGCTGGTAATTTGGATGAATTCCGTCTTTCATTGTAATATTCCTCGTTTCGTTTCTCTGCGTGCGCTTTTCGCGCAAAAAACAGTCTAACATATACAAGTATTAAATGCAAGTTTTTTTTGCTCTTTATTCCGGTACGAGAAGAATGGCTTATGGCTCGCTTGCGAGACATTGTCATTCCTTCATAAGTCTCGGTGAGATTGACTTTGTCAATCCAACCGAGACATTGCAGCGGGGGAAGGTTTCGAACCCTCTCAGATGGAGTCAGAGTCCATAGTGCTACCGTTACACCACCCCGCTACGTGTAATACGGTCTATTATATCATAATCTTTTAGTTGTCTTCTTTTGCTCTGTTTTCAGCATCTCTGCGGGCCTCTACCTCAGGTAAAATCCATTCAACACACTGGTCATAACCAAAGGATTTGGCATCAGTTATCATTTGAGCGACAATCTGGTCGAACTCAGCATCTGTTTTTGCATAAATTGCATTCCATGAGCCTTGTTTGATTGTAAGTGTTACCTGTTCCCAAATTGTTGACAGCTCACGGTCTCTTCTACCGGCTGAGTATGTAGATGCTATCGCTACAGAAGAACCGTTAGCTCTGATGTACTCATCCTCGTAGACAAAACCGCTCCAGTCACGCCAGTCTTGTTCTATCGGTCTGACAACTCTTGCCAGCTGTGTGCTCGGCCAGTTTGAATATCTGAATGTAAGCCCGGACGGCGAGTCGGGATTAACAGCATCCACTGACCATGTTGTATTGTTATGTTGAAATGTTCCCAGTCTATATGGCCCCGTATAGCCATTGTATGTAAGTACAGTCTCAGAGTCACCTTCATGTATCTGCATACCAAGCTCTGTCAAAAATGCTTCTCCGTCGCTTCCGATATCCCATGTGACCCCTTTTGGTCCGTAGTTATATGAAATAACCCCTTCTGATGTACAAAACCAATTAATTATTTCCATAGCAAGCTCCGGATAGTTGCTGTTAGCACCTATTGACCATATGCGGTTTTTGCCGTATATGCTAAGACCGTCGGCAAGATTGATTTGATCGCTTGCGATAACAGGTCTCATCATTCTGCCTGCACTAATATTATCATCGATGTTGTATTGGTCCGCAATCCATGAAAAAATGTTAAACATTGCTACTCCGTTTTGATATTTTTCACGAATATCGTCCCAAGTCTGTGTCATTGAGTCAGGGTCATACAATCCCATTTGGAAAAGTGTATTGTAGAATTTTAGTGCGCGAAGATACCATCCGTCTTCCTTGAGGCATTCTTCCCATGTTTGTGTTTTTGTGTCATAAAGACCTATGTGAAATTCTTCCCAACCATAAAGCGCTGATGTTGATTTTACCATCATAACCATGTCACCGTCCCAATCCGGGAATGATGAAACGGCATAGGTCTTTAATCCGTTTGGTGACACCGGCTCAAGCTCTACCATGGCAGCAAGAACCGGAATAAAATCCTCCAGTGTGTTTATTTCCGGATATCCGAGCTTCTGATAGAGGTCGAAGCGGAGATGCGGGTAGTAGTAAAATGCTTCGTGGTTACTTGCATCCCCTCCGATAGCATGACCGAAACCATGTAAGGTGCCGGTTATACCTCTGTTTTTATTTAATGCCGGCATGAAATAATCAGCTATGTCAGGTCCGTGATCCCACAGCAGGTCATCTTCAAGCCAGTCAAAGAGAAGCCCTGCAGCCGAGGCATCTTTGTAATCGTCGCCATCAGAACCGAATATTACAATATCACCAAGAAATTTACCTTCCATTCTTGTTTGAAAGGTTCCGTCAACTCCATCGTTTATGATGGTAACATTGACATTAAACTTCTCGAGTAATATCTCGGCTCCCCAACCTGTCAGTTGCCCCGAAAAGTTTGCAAGCTGCGAGTATATTATGAAATCAATAGGTTCTCCCTTTTTGTCTCCGCAACCTGCTAAAATCGGTGTCAGCAGTGCTAAAACCAGTAATACAATAACAAATCTTTTCATTTTAAAGTCCCCCTAAGCTTATAACTTACATGTTTATTGCAATTTTATTACAATCCTGAAAATACACTTGTGTATTTTCCAAGTCTACATGCAGCAAACTCTGTTTGCAAATGTTGACTTTTTTATCCTTTGACAGCTCCGAGCATTAAACCTTTTTGGAAAAATCTTTGCATAAACGGATAAACCATTAGTATCGGTATGATAGACACCATAGCAACAGTTAACCGGTTAGTTCTGCCACTTGCCAATTCCTCCAGAACCTGCTCACTGATAGAGCCTGCTGTATCTGTCAGATTCCCTAAATTAGTTGCTGTAGTCAGGTACATATATAATCTGTGCTGCAGTGTATACAGTCTCGGCTCTCCACCCATTAAAATTATTGAATCTACAAATGAGTTCCAATGTCCAACTGCGCCAAATACAGCTATTGTTGCCAAAATCGGCTTGCACAGGGGCAAAATTATTGCCCTAAATGTTGTAAAATATCCCGCCCCGTCTATAAAAGCACTTTCCTCAAGCTCCTTAGGTAACGATTCTATATATGTTTTTACCAAAATTATATTAAACGGCGCAACGATACCGGGTATTATATAACCCCAGAAGTTATTTGTCAGTCCGAGCATCATAATGTTTAAATACCATGGAATCAAGCCTGCATTAAAATACATTGTGATAATAATAAAACGGTATATAAACTTTCGTCCCAACATTTTTTGCTGTGTTACAAGATAGCCGACAAATGCCGAAGCGAGCACCATAACAAGTGTGCCGATTACTGTACGCATAACAGATATATATGCCGCATTCATAAGCTCATCAACAGCTAAGAGCTTAACATAGTTTTGAAATGTAATTCCTATCGGATATAAACTGATTTTACCCGCATTAACCAGCTTGTCATCGCTGATTGTATTGATAAAGAGATAATATATCGGGAAGGTGCACAGGATTGTAAAAACAGTAAATATCAATCCGTTTAACCACGCAAATATCCGGTCTCCGGGAGTTCTTTTTATGAATTCTTTTCCTTCACGTGCCATATCGACAAACTCCCTTCCTTAAATAATAGCTTCGCCACGTACAAACTTTGAAAGCCTGTTCGCGCTAAAGAGTAGTACAACACTAATGACCGACTTTAACATTCCAATCAATGTCGAAAGCGGAATATTCCCTGTTCCTGAGCCACCAAGCCCCAGGTTGTATATGTATAAGTCTAAAACTTCTATTGTATTTCTGTTTGCATGGTTTTCAAACACGAGGTATTGGTCAAGCCCGTTAGAAAGTACATTTGAAATACCAAGTAAAAGTAATACAAAAAATGTCGGGAGCAGACCGGGTACCGTTATATGCCACATTCTCTTAAATCGCCCGGCTCCGTCAACCATTGCAGCCTCATAAAGCTGCGGGTCGATACTGGATATACTTGCAATATATATAATAGCTCCCCAGCCAAGCCCTTTCCAGGTGCCCCATGCCCACATTTTTATCCAAATATTGGAACTGCTCAGTAGATGATTAGCTCCGTTTTCGATTATGCCGAGGTTAATCAACATCCAGTTGAAAAATCCCTGTGATGAAAAAATCGCAAAAGCAACACCATATACTAAAACCCAGCTTATATAGTTTGGTATTGTCGTCAGTGTTTGTACAGTACGCTTAAATTTTCTTGACCGCATTTCAGACAAAAATATCGCAAACATCATAGGCAGCCATGAAGTAGCAAGACCTATTCCGCTCAGTGCAAAGGTATTTTTGAGAACACGTACGATTTGAGTACGTTGTGCAGGATTATCAAAGAGAAAATTGAACCATTTAAAGCCTACAAAATCATCCATACTCAAAGGTATTCCCGGAGTATAGTCAAAAAAAGCATACCGCCAGCCTGCAAGTGGCAGGTAGGCAAACAAAACAACCAAAACAAGAAAAGGCAGTATCATCAGAAACAGGCGGTATTTTGATTCCAGCTCATATACATCATCTTCCATTGTAGCGGGAAGCTTCATGTGTAGGGCAGAAGCATAAAGTGCTGTAATGACAAACATGGCAAAATAGACCCATATACCGACAGGCAGTAACGGGGCAAGCCTTTCAGGATTTGGTGAGTTAGCAAAAAGTGTATATGCAAACAGCAGAATTGTTGTTCCTGAAAATCCTGTAAAAGCTGCTCCCCATGAAAATCTCAGAGATAAGCGCATCATTTTATTGTTACCGAGACTGAGGCAAAATGCAGCTGCAGCCATAGCTATCGCAACAGTACATACAAGAGAGCCTATATATGTAAATATCAAAGGAAGCTGCTCTATCCAGCCTTGATTAAGTGCTCTGATAAAATTTGAACCTATAGTTGAATAAGAAACAGCACATGTAAAGAGTGACACACTGTTGTTTATAAGGCCACTTAATCTTGCAGGGTTTAAATCCGCAATAAAAGCCGACAGGAATACAAACACAAGAAATATCCTGAATATAACAATCGATTTATCGGACTTTTTTCGTAAAATAATGTTTTGCAATTTAAAACCCTCTGTAAATGTAATACAAACTTCTTACGGTGCTATATAGTCAAATGTTACCGATATAGTCATTATATGTGCAAGCTCGTATTTTTCAAGAAAAATCGGTGATGCATCTGCAATATTACCTTGATTTGGATGCACACGCGCCTCAGGTGGAACAGCATTTACCCATTCATTATAAAGGTTCACCCTTGTTGTTACCGGGTTGTCGTTTGTTGTGTAAGGAATACCGACATAATCAGCTTGCTGTCCGTTTATAAGAAGCTCTGTAATAACCATATAATAGCCCGGGAATAAAATTTCACCGTTCATAATTCCCACTGCCGTGAAAGCAAAGCCGTCTGCATAGCCCTGAGCGGTACCTGTAAAATCGAGAGATACTGTATATGTACCGGCTCCCGTAATTTCAACATCATTTGCCGCAAGGCCGTCAGCTATTGACTCAGGCTGGTATTTATCACCTACACTGTACTGAACATTCCAGTCTCCGCTTGCCCACATAATCCATGCCATTGCTTCGTCTGCCGAGAGTACAGTTTCCTTGCGGTCGGCTGCTTTTCCCAATATGAGTGCCATACTTACAATCGCATTATCAATAATCTCATCAACACTTAAATTTTCTTTTGCTGCGCTTCTGCTTTGAAACAGCTCTAATAGCTCAGGCGCTACTATTGTGAGTGTATTATTTCTGTCAAAAAGCCTGCCATGCTCAGGTGTGTAGCCTGTATCCCATAATATCGGTACAAATCCGTATTTGTCACAATTATCGAGGAAGTTTGTAAAAAATGTCAACCTGTCTTCTCCCTCGTTGTCAAGAACACCCCATTCCCCAAGAATAACTCCATAACCCATATCTGTAAATTTAGTAAGCGAACCAAGCAGGAAGTTCATTTCCTCTACTTCAGATGTTCTGCCCCAGTTTCCAACTCCGGATGTGTCGCCGCAATAGCTCCACGGAGTGTAGTAGTGAACTGATAAAAGGAGCTTATTTGCGGGATCCTCAGGCATAACAAATCTGTCATCAAGAGTCATAACAACATCGGTATTAAAACCCTTCATGAGAAGGAACCTGTCGGGATTGTTGCCACCGGTGCTTCTGACCAGGTCAATAAAAACCTGTGACAGCTCAGTTATAAGCGCATAACGTTCGTCCTCGGTAAGTGTACCACCTGTCGGACTAAACGGTGTTCTGTCATTAAAACGGTTTCCCCATTCCTCATTTGCAGGCTCAAAAATAAGACGAAGGTCATAATCCTTATATCTGACAGCAATTTGCTCCCACATTGACTTAAAAAGCTCCAGAGCAAACTCACGCCACTCGATGTCCGGATGACCAAACATTGACCACCAGCCATGATCCCAGTGGTCATTTATTATGACAAACATGTCTTCGTTAAGTGCGTAATTTATTATCTCTTCAACACGGTCGAGATATGCATTATTAATAGTAAAATTTCCACTTTCAAAATCTATTGCATTTGTCCATGCGATAGGAACCCGCAGGGTTTTAAACCCGGCATTTCTCATACCGGTAATCATTTCCTGTGTTGTAACGGGATTTCCCCACATAGTTTCATATATATGTGGCTCCCTGTTGGGTATACGGTTTCGTGAGTCACATGCCTCCATGGTATTTCCAAGGTTTATACCATATCCCATCAGCCGTGCCATTTCAATCGATGACACATCTTTAAGAGGATCTTTATCACCACCGCATCCTGTAACGAGAAAAACCGCCATTGTAAGTATTATTGCTATTGCTATAGCCTTTCGAAAATGTGTCATTTTTTTATCCTCTCAATAATGCAGGTTAAATACACAAAGGGCTGCGGAGCAAAGCGACACAATAGTCGCATTATAAGTACCGCAGCCCCGGGTTTATGTGTTATGCTTTCTTTTTGCTTTTAATTATAATAAATACTACAACGCCTGCTACTAAAACTCCGCCTGCAATAACAACGGGGATAACCCAGCCGGGAAGCTCCGAGCTGCCTTTGGGATCGTCATCGGTCGGAGGTCTTTCAATCGGCGGAGGAGGCGCTGCCGGACCATCGTTTTGATTTCCGCCGCCACCAAACGGATTTGGAGCATCTGCTTCAACAATTACCATAGTAACTTCAAGCTTTGAGAACTCACCTATTGCCATCGGTCCTGCAATCGGAACAGGCTCACCACGTGACTCTGCCCAGCTGTTTGTAAGTGATATACGCAGATTACCGCGCTCGGAACCAACTGTTACTGCATCAGCAGTGAATCTGATATCATTTCCGTCTTTTTTAATGCTGTCTATATAAGCATCAAAGAAGAGAGGGCTTAAGTCAATATCGGTGTCAATGGCTACGATATAGTCCTCACCGTTCCAATGGGCGAGGTCATGTCTGATTTTTTCGCTACCCAGGTCAATTGAAACGGTAAATGGTTCGCCAATTTTGATAGCAACTGCTTGATCTTCAAATGCCCACCAGTCACATCTGTCAGGATCAGCGCTTGGATCATCATCATCCGGATGCCCTCTGTCGAGAAACACAAATGTACCGCCGATGTATGCTACACCCTTTACATCACTGAGATCGGGAATCTCGGGCGGAGGAGGTTCGGGAGGATCGCCGACATAGTGAACGATAAACTCAATTCTCATTTTAGTAAATTCACCAAGCACGGCGGGATCAACAGGCTGATCATCATCGTCCAGTCCTGCCCACTTGTTACACAGTGTGAGCCTCAACCCTGTGCTGCTGCCGTCAATTGCATCCATTCCCTCGGCATTAATCAGAACATCCTTCATATCTATTTCTTTATCATCGAGCTTAAATGACAGGATTTGTGCCATTTCCGGATCTGAGAACATAGGTACTCCGTCATACGGATTTGGCAGATTTGTTTCAATGGCGATATAGTTGCCGTCACCAAATGATACCGGACCACCGAAATCAACATCAATAACTGCAGGATGACCCATCAGGAACCCTGTAGCTGCAAGCTCACCAAGTCCCCATCCGTTAATCTCCTCACCGTTAAACTCGCCTGCCATCTGCGCACCGAATTGAGCAAGGAAAGGACCGCGAACTATAAATGTGATTTCCAGTTTTTCAAACTCACCGAGTGTTGTCGGGTCAACGGGCTGCTCGTCATCATCAAGTGCTGACCACTTGTTGCAAAGTGTCAGTCTGAGTCCGTCCTTACCACTTCCGTCATTTGCTTTTTTACCTTCGGCATTGAGAAATACATCATCGGCCTCTACTTCTTTACCGTCAAGCTTAAATGATAAAACCTCTGCAAGAACACGGTTTTGGAACAGTGCCATTCCTGAAAATGGATTTGGTACATCTGTTTCAATGGCTATATAATTACCGTCACCAAATGAAACTTTTTCATCAAAATCAATACTGATGGTTGTTTCTTTATTAAGGTCAAATTTTGTTGTCGCAACATCACCTAAGTTCCAACCATCTACTGGATCCATTTGAGCACCAAACCACGCTGTGAATTCTCCCTGCGCTGCTGAAGACAGGCTAAAAGGAACCATCATGAGCAACATGAGTGCGGCAAGTGCAATCGGCATTAAACGTCTTTTCATTAAAAAGTCCTCCTAAATTTTAATCGATTAAATAATATAATATCAATACAGTTAGAGACAATGTAGCATTTTATTACAGAAGTGTCAAGCTACATTATTTCTGCTTTCTTCCTACATTTTTTTGTATTTAATTTCGGGTGCATTGCCCTCTGCAAAGTACTTTAATTCCCCGCCCTCGAGCTTGGCGGTTACTGTTGCCTGTTTGTTTCCAAGCTTATCAAACAAATCTATAGATGCGTCTGTCACATTGTATGCGCAGATTGTCACATTTTTATGGTAGTCATACTCGGCTTTGTCATCTTGTCCTATTGCAAGCAGAGTGTTTTCACGTACAAACACAGGCATAGTCAAATAATCATACTTGCCGCTGATAACTCTGCCTCCCTCTAAATGCTCACCCGTAAAGAAGTTCGTAAATTTCCCTTCAGGCAGATAGACATCACAATGACCGTCTTCAAAAAACACCGGCGCAACGAGTATACTCTCACCGAGCATATATTGCTTGTCAAGCGAGTAGCACAATGGGTCATCAGGGTACTCAAGAACCATCGGTCGCATGACAGGAACACCTGTCTGAGTGGCTTTGACAGACTCGGCAAAAATGTATGGCATAAGAGAATGCTTAGTTTTTGTAAAGTGCCTTAAAACATCAACCGACTCCTCGTCATAAAGCCACGGCACCCTATAGGAGCTGCTACCGTGCAGGCGCGAATGTGTCGAGAAAAGCCCGAATGCAATCCAGCGCTTGTATACATCAGATGTAGCAGTACGTTCAAACCCTCCGATATCGTGACTCCAAAACGCAAAGCCGCAAGATGCCAGTGACAAACCACCACGAATAGACTCAGCCATCGCAGAGAACGTAGCCTCGCAGTCGCCGCCCCAATGCACAGGAAACTTCTGTCCGCCTGTTGTTGCGCTCCGCGCAAAAAGCACCGCATTGCCCTTTCCTCTTTTTTGCTCCAAAAATTCATAAACTACCTTATTATATAAATACGCATAGTAGTTATGCATCTTTATCGGGTCTGAGCCGTCAAACCAGACAACATCATCTACCGGAATGCGCTCGCCAAAGTCGGTCTTAAAGCAGTCAACACCAAGCTCTACCAAAGCTTCAAGCTTGCTTGTATACCAGCTTGCCGCATCGGGATTTGTAAAGTCCACAAGTCCCATGCCCGGCTGCCAGCGGTCCCATTGCCAGGGCTTTCCGCTTACTCTTTTTAGCAAGTAACCTTTTTTCGCAGCTTCGTCATAGAGTGGCGACTTTTGACCGATATATGAATTAATCCATACACAAACACGAAGCCCCTTATCATGCAGACGTCCGAGCATCTGCTTTGGCTCAGGGAACATGTCCGGGTCAAATGTGAAGTTACACCATTCATACTCCTTCATCCAGAAGCAGTCATAATGAAATACCGACAGAGGGATTTCGCGCTCTTTCATTCCGTCTATAAAGCTGTTAACTGTATCCTCGTCATAATTTGTTGTAAAGGATGTTGAAAGCCATAAGCCAAACGACCATGCAGGAGGGAGCGGGGGCATTCCGGTCAGCTTGCAATAATTTGATATCGCCGCTTTTGCACTTCCACCACCGATTACACAATAACGAAGCTCCTCTCCCGGGACAGAAAATTGTACTCTTGATGCCGACTCGGATGCGATTTCATAACTGACACACTCGCTGTGGTCGACAAACACTCCGTATCCTTTTGAAGAGATATAAAAAGGTACATTTTTATATGCAATTTCGGAGGATGTGCCTCCGTCCTCATTCCAAATATCAACACTCTGCCCGTTTTTTACAAAAGGAGTAAAGCGCTCTCCGAGCCCGTAAATATACTCATCCACTCCAAGGTCGAGCCTCTCCCGGATATATACACCGTCATTTGTAGTTAAGTATGCAGCCTGCTTGTAATCGGAATATGTCAGCCTCTTCCCGTCATAGTCGATTGCAATCTTAAAGCTGCCTTTCATAAGGGTTGCCTGCATTTTACCGGAGCTCACTATATATGAATCCTCTGTTTCCTTAAATACCATTTTTTGCGGGTCAAGTGTGAGTTCAAAGGACGGTTTTTCAGGCATTGCGTTATTGTAATGATAAAGCCTGACGGCTAATATATCCTCTCTCGGTGCTGTCAGCTCAAGAGTGAGCAGTGGGCCCGCCAGTGTTTGACCCCTGTGATGAACCTCAAACGGCGCTATATATGCGGTGAATTTATCTTCATTAAATGATATATCCCGAATCTCGGCACAGCCATAGACTGATACTCCCGGCTTTGGCATCCAATATCCATCAGTAAATTTCATATTTAAAATCCCTCGTCTTTCTTGTTGTTTGTTGGCGAAAGCAACTATTCCTCTGTTGCGACTCGTCACGGAACCAACCCGCTCCTCTCGCAACAGAGGAATAGTTGCTTCCGCCAACAGACTAAATTGATATTGTTGATTCTATTTTAATGTCCTTGCTTGAGGAGCCGGCGGCAAATGTTATGGAGCCGGGCTTTACAGTAAATGAAGCAGCTGCTTCGTCATAAAGTGCAAGGTATTCGTTTGTTACATCAAAGCTGACATTTTTTGTCTCACCCGGAGCAATATTAATCCGCTCAAAACCGCATAACCTGCGGATTGGAGCTTTTATCGGGGTGTCGTTTAGAGTTACATACAACTGCACGACCTCGTCACCTGCCGGCCCTCCGGTATTTTTCACATCACATGACACGGTATAATTTTCACCGCTTTGTTTAGCCTCAAGCTTTGCATATTCAAAAGTTGTGTAGCTCAGTCCGTGGCCAAACGGATATTGCACCGGCTTGTCAAAATACATGTATGTACGCGGTTTGGTTATGATATCGTAGTTATTTATATCAGGCAGATCTTTTTCCGAGCGGTACCATGTCATCGATGTCCGCCCTGCAGGGTTATAGTCACCAAAGAGCACATCGGCAAGTGCTGTGCCTACATCCTGCTCACCATGAGCTGTATAAAGCACCGCACGGAAGAGTTTTTCTTCATTGCCAAACGCATAAGGATAACCTGCTACCAGCATCAATATGACATTCTTGTTGACACTGCATACACTCTCAATTAGCTTTTTCCAACGCCCGGGGAAATAGATGGACGGACGGTCAAAGCATTCGCGTCCGTTTATAAGCGGATGATTTCCCAGTGTAATTATTACCGTATCGCTCTTTTTTGCCACATGCATAATTGGTGCCATAGCATTTGTGATTATGTCGGAGCGTAGTTTTTTAACAAGAGTGTCGATTTTTTTACAATCCTCTTTATTATAACGGTTTCCGAATGTGTAGCTGTGCGGGAGGAATTTTCCGGTTATTTCGTCGCGGATAAACTGCTCCATAGTAAACCAGCCCCACACCATGTCAGATGTACAGCTTAAAGTAAACTCGCCGGGGTTTTCAGGGTCGTTTATGAGATTTAAAAATTTCTTTGTTGTCACATCACGGTAAGAAACCGCATTAAAGCCCCAGTCAACTTCTTCAAACACCGATCTTGTATCCTCGTCTCCGTCAAAGGCAACCACACCGTTTTCGTCAACGCGTAGCCAGCATTTTTCCAAATCGCTATAAAGCACACACAGGTCATGTACTTCCATTAATTTTACTCTGCTTTTTGATGTCTTTCTTTTTATTGCATTAAACGGAGTTACAGTATATGGTGGTTTTCCCGAATACCAGTCCGGCAGGTTTTTCTCAGCCAAATCACCAAGCAGCAATACAGAGCCGCACTTATCTGCATCAAGTGGCAGTATCCCGTCATTTTTTAATAGTACAACGGCTTTTTGTGATGCCTCTAATGCTACAGCAGTATGCTCCGGTCCGCACAGCCGGTCATTTTTGATTTTTTTGTAAGGGTTGACATTATCCGGGTCAAAATGACCAAGACGGAAACGTATCCTGAAAGTATTTGAAATTGCTTTGTCTATATCTTCCTCGGTCAGCAGTCCTTTTTTCACTGCATCGTGTGCCGCATTTGTAACGTTTTCGTTTTTTTGCTCGGGGAAGCAATCTACACCGTTTTTAAGTGCAAGTGTTATTGCCTGCGCAGGTGTCTTGCAATATTTATGAAGTGTAACTGTCTGCAGCAAATCATCTCCATCGCTGACAATATGTCCCTGACAACCCCACTCGCCTTTGACTAATGTAACATTTTCAGGGTTTGCTATGCACGGGACTCCATTAATCTCGTTATATGCAGTCATCAGAGACATTGCGCCCCCTTCTGTAAATGCATATTTAAAGACCTTTAAGTAATATTCATGCTTGAGCCGCTCAGTAAGATCTGTCGATGCCGAGCCGCGGTCCTTTTCCACATTATTTCCGTAAAAATGCTTAGGTGCACATGTAGCCTTCAGATAGTACGGGTGCTCTCCCTGAACACCTTTTATCAAAGCTGCTGCGAGCTTCCCTGCCAGATGCGGGTCCTCGCCATAAGCTTCTTCGCTTCGTCCCCAACGCGGGTCGCGTTCCATGTCAATGGTTGGGAACCACAGTGTGAGCCATTGCTTGCGTTCATGTTTTTCAAACCAAATCCGTGCCTCTGTTCCTATGACATCCCCTATGCGATTTAAAAGGTCTTTATCCCAAGTGCATGAGAGCCCTATCGGCTGAGGAAATACCGTGGAATTGCCGCATGGCCACTGATCATAATATCTGCGTACCAAAAGCCCGTGTGCTCCCTCTGCTCCAATCGAGTATTCATCTATCCCGAGTCTCGGGATTGCCACCTGACGCGCAGGCAGCATGTCAATTTTTTCATCAAGAGTCAACTCACTAAGCAAGTATGCTATCCGCTCCTCGAGTGGTAATTTGTGGTTAAATATCGGATTCATAACGTTTTTCTCCTTTATCAGTTAAACTCTAAGTATTCAATGTCAAGATTGCAGCCCGGCAGGAAAACAAATGACAACCTGCCACTACCTGTCAGTGGCACATCAAGCGGATAGGTAATGTCAGTATAATCACTGTTTCCCGTGAGCGACAGCATTTGCGTGGTAGTACCGCCTGATGTTTCAAAATCTACCCGCACAGAATTTTCCGGCAGCACAGAGCGCCAACGTAGTGTCAGCTTTGTTGCTCCCTGTTCTCCAAAGTCCATATCATTATAAGTTATAGAGACATTATTTCCGATTTTTTCGACACTTCTGTCTTTTACCGTGAAATCATCTCCATATATTAAGTCGTTTTCTGCAGCATAAAGCTTTGAAAATGCCTTGTCCGGTTTTGCAAATCTAAAGCCCTTTATATGAACCTTGTCGCGGAAAACAAGACACAAGGTAGAGACTCCCTTGAGGCGGCGCGGCAGCTTGTAGGTAACTTCTATATATGTATTCCAGATTGAGCCTTTATCGTAGTGTGCTGTGTAAAACAGTTTACCTTGCTCAGCACCCGGATCGCGGTCAGCGGGCATGCCTTCCCATATTTCAAAATCAAACGGGTCACCACCCATAGGAAATAACCACAGTGTTATCTCGTCTGAGCCGAATGAGCCAAAATCGACTCCCTTAAAGCCTACATGTGTTTCGTCGAGCCGTCTTGTTGCAACTCCGCGGTCGATACCACTGCCCGGCTCATAGTTGCAGGCATTATATAACCCTGCAGATATAAATTCATATGGATTTAAGAACGGATCTCCCATACCCGTAACCTTTGCTTCGAGCACACTGATTATTGCAGGGTGCTCACGTCCGTTATTTGCAGAGCAACGGACATATCCCGCTGCATCCCCTCTTGGTATTAAGGTTGTACTAAGCCCATCCTTTGATACCTGCAGGGTTCCCATCGGGCTGTCTATACCGCCGGGGTCGGTCAGTCTCCATGTCAGGTCCTTGTATGTGCAATCTGCAGGACTAAGTGAAGCTGTTATAACCGAGTTATTTGTGACACTCCCCGTGTCGGTAGTCAGCTCTATTTTGCGGATAGGAATGTCTTTTTTGTCAATTTCTACCTTTATAACAGCATCGGCACCATCCTCTTGCTTTTTGATGATTGCAAGTAACTTGCCGTTAAATAGTCTGCGGCTTGCTGCATGGTATGACTCATAATCTGTTGAGTCACCGTTATCCAGTGCAAGAAGCTCTCCGTTTGATACCGATACATTTACTCTGCTGTTGGCGTTTTCTACCGGATTGCCGTTTTTATCAGATGCTGTTATTGTGACAAAATCAAGCTGACCATATTTATCTGTTTTAGTATTAAGCTCCACAACGTCGCCAAAAGAAGAGCGCCGGGTTTCCGCTACTAAGCTGCCTGTCTCATCATAAGCCTTTGCTGATAAGATACCCTCCTTATATGGAAGCTGCCAGCTTACAACCCATTTTATTTCACCTGTGAGGTCAGCCTCGCCAATCTTTTCGTCGTTAAAAAACAATGAAACATAAGGACAATTCGAACATACTCTTACATCAATAAGCTGTCCCGGTGAGAAATCCCAATACGGAAATACATGCACAAACGGGTCATTTTTATAGTCTGTCCATGCTGCTTTAAATATATAATATGAGTCTTTTTCAAAGCCTGCTGTGTCCGCCTGTCCGAAATAACAGTTTTTTGTATGATATGGTGTCGGCTCTCCAAGGTAGTCAATACCCGACCAGACGAACTGCCCGAGCGAGAACGGGGCATCAAAGTCATCGCGGATACAAGACTCCACATTTTTAGCTCCCCAGCTTGTTGTGGTGTTACCCAGCGAAGAGCATTGCAAATCATCATCGGCAAGCACGGCGCGCGAGAGCGGGAAATGATATACACCCCTGCTTTGCAGTGTTGAACAGGTCTCTCCGCCATATATAATCCAATCGGGATGCTCGGCATGGTGATCATGATATAAGTTTTCGTTGTAGTTATATCCGATAATTCTAAAAAGCTCGACACACTTTTGCGTATTATCCCATGTCATGTAGTTTGAGCATAGTGTTGCCGGAGAGTTTCCTTTCGGGTCATGTTCCCGAACAAGGTTCAGCAGACGCTTTAGAGTTTCCGCACCCTTGTCATAATCCACATGAGTGTCATGTATTTCGTTACCAACACTCCATAGAATAACACTCGGGCGGTTGCGGTCGCGCCTTATCCATGAAGCTGCGTCATGCTCCACCCACTCGTCAAAAAACCTTGAATAATCACCGGGTGTTTTTGCACGTTGCCAGATATCTGTAAGCTCGCTCATTACAACAAAACCCATCTCGTCGCAAAGGTCCATAAGTCCCGATGCCGGCGGGTTATGTGCAGTGCGGATGGCATTGACTCCCATTTTTCGCAAAATATCAAGCTGGCGACGTGCTGCATCCTTATAAAATGCAGCGCCAAGTGAGCCGAGATCATGGTGCTGACAGACACCTTTGATTTTGACATGATTGCCATTTAGGAAAAACCCGCTGTCTTTTGTAAACTTTGTTGTTCTAAATCCAAAACGTGTCTCTACCGTGTCTGTAACAGAGCCCTCTACCAACAGCTCCGACTTAAGTATATATAGACAGGGATTAGTTATATCCCATGGTTCAATGCTTTCAATGTCTTGTGCCAAGCCTTGTGTACTCAGCAGTGAATGCCGCACTTCATACGGACGTCCGTCGGTTTCAATCTCGGCATCAATTTCAAGCATCCATTCATCACCATCATATGATGTCGAAATATATATACCGTCTGAAACAAAATGGCACTCATTACGTATTATAAGCCACACATCACGGTATATCCCGGCCCCTGTATACCAGCGGGCGCTTTGACCGTCAAAATTAACCGTAAGCTCTATCTCGTTTGGTTTGTCAAAATGAACAAACTCCGTAATATCATGCTCGAATGTTGTATATCCGTACTTCCACTGACCGGCAGTGTGCCCGTTTACACATAGAGTACTGTCCATATACACTCCGTCAAAACGGAGGCTTACCTTTTGCGTATTGCCACTTTGCTCCGGTAGGTTTAACTTACATGTATACTTGCCAATGCCGCTTTTATAATGATTATGAGCATCACCGATGAGCCAGTCATGCGGTATACTCACAGATTTTGACGGACTCCCGTCGAGAGAGAAATTCCAACCTTGATTTAAAAGCTTTATCATGTCACGTCTCCCTTTTATTCATTCGTTTCATTTTATAGTGTAGGTGATAGATAGTCAATTTAAAAATTTTATGTATTGCTTTATTATGTTAACTGCTATATAATTTCATCGAACTTGCATAAATATCATATATATTTCTACATTAGAAAGGATCAATTAAATGGAAAAAGGAAGTAGTTTATTAAAGTTAACCGGTGTGTTGATGATTTTATCCTCGATAATCGTAATTGTGTTTTATGCACTCTTGCTTCTCGGTGTTGGTTTTATAGCCGAGCTTACCAAGGGTATCGGAGATGAGCTAAAGGTCGGTGTTTCGCTTGTCCTTATTATCGCACTTGTAGCAGCAGCAATACAGTTTATCGCCGGGTGTATCGGTGTTAAGTATCATAAACAGCCTGATAAAGCGGGTGCATGTTTAGCTTTTGCCGTGGTTATTATCCTTATTGCCGGTGCCGGTGTTATGTTTGGCATTATCGAAAGCGGTTTTGACACAAGTCATATAGTTTCAATCAGCTTGGGAATGGTTGTGCCGTTATTATACCTGCTTGGAGCACTTCATCTTCGTGATTTAAACAAAAAGTAAGAAAAGCACAAGAATAAATTAAAATCAAAGAGGCTGTTGCATCATTTTGCATTAGCCTCTTTTGTTTTAATAAGGTCTTAATAAGATCTTGCTTAATTAATAATACCTGATATTTCATTTGGGTTTTTTTCTAAACCCTTCGCATGGAGAACCTGAGGATTTTAAAACAGTTATCGACGGCATAGTTAGTCCTTTGAAACCAAAAAGGTTACATGCTCTCGGATATGTTGTGTCCCAGGTTACAACAAAATGAACACATTTAAAGCAATCTACTTTGTCTTTGTTTGAGTTCTCCATAGTCTTAGTATGTCTTAATAATTTGATGCTTTAATTTGGAAATAGGCCTGCGGATGTCTGCAAACAGGACATAAGCTTGGGGCTGCTTTTTGTGTTGCGGTTTTTCCGCAGTTTGAGCAGAACCAAACCTTATCTTCGTCACGTGCAAACACCTTGCCGTCATTAATATTTGCAAGAAGTGCTCTGTAGCGCTCCTCATGTTCTTTTTCTATAGTGCCTACCTGTTCAAACTGTGCAGCAATTTCATCAAAACCCTCTTCACGTGCAACCTTTGCAAACTCGGCATACATTGATGTCCACTCAAAATTCTCGCCGTCTGCAGCTTCCTTAAGATTATCTGTTGTAGTGGGAACATCTCCCCCGCAAAGATGCTTAAACCATAGCTTTGCATGCTCTTTTTCATTGTCTGCGGTTTCTTCAAAAATGTTTGCTATTTGAACATAACCGTCTTTTCTTGCTTTTGATGCAAAGTACGTATACTTGTTTCTTGCTTGTGACTCACCTGCAAATGCAGCTTGTAGATTTGCCTCTGTTTTTGTACCTTTAAGATTTCCCATTATAAGTATTCCTTTCTGTTGTTTTTATTATTTATTCATCTAAACCTTAATTTTCTTTAGTTTCGCAAATCGGGGAAGACTGTTTTCAAGCTTACGATTGTTTTCACCTTGAATAAGCGGCAACACATAATCGATAAACTCCTTCGTTACATAAGTGCCATTTTCGTTAATCCACTCTCTCGGAATCTTTTTTTCTGTATTGGCGCAAATCGAAAGCGGCTGATAAGAAATACCACAATGATAAGCACCGTCCTTTATTTCACGGGTAAAAGCTACCATTTTTCCCGAGCCGCCCGACAAAGCAAACTCAACAGCTGATTTGCCTGCCAGAAATGCTTCGTCGATGTCCGTTTGTGAAGCTATATGAGCGGCGCAGCGCTGTAGCAAGCTCAGCTCAATACCCCTGACCTTTACACCTAATCTTTTATTGATAACCGAAGCAAGTGTTGTGGCTGTCCCGCCGAGCTGTGCATGACCAAAACCGTCAGTTGCTGACATTTTTGCGTGTGATACAAAGGTTCCGTCAGCATATTGTGCACCTTCGGATATTGTAACAAGGCACTTGTTTTTCTCTTTATATACCCTTTCAACATCAGCGACAAACTCATCTAAGTCAAAGGGAAGCTCAGGTAAATATATAAGATCGGGTGCAGCATCCGACAAGCCTGCAAGTGCTGAGGCGCCGGTGAGCCAGCCTGCATTACGACCCATAATTTCAACTATTGTTATAGTTCCCGTATCATATACATAAGCATCCTTGTGAACCTCAGCTACAGATGTTGCTATGTATTTTGCAGCACTGCCAAAACCGGGACAATGATCTGTGCCGTAAAGGTCATTATCTATAGTTTTTGGCACACCAACCACACGGCACTCATATCCTACCTTTTCCAAATAATCACTGACCTTGGTGCATGTGTCCATAGAATCATTACCGCCATTATAGAAAAAGTAGCGGATATTATGTTTTTCCAATATTTCATGGACACGTTTCAAATCTTCTTCAGTTTTTAACTTATACCTACACGAGCCAAGTGCCGATGACGGTGTGTTTAGTAATAACTCCAACTCTCCTGCATCTTCTTTGCTCATGTCATATAATGTATCATTTAAAATACCGACTATGCCGTGAGCCATGCCATAAACATTTGTAATTTCAGGCGCGTCAAGTGCTGTTCTTATAACACCGTAAGCACTTGCATTTATTACCGATGTCGGACCTCCGGACTGACCGAATACCGCTGCACCTTTTAGTTTTTCTGCCATTTAAATAGCCTCCATGTCGATAAGATGTGTAAGATGTAGATTAACATATATATATTTTAAAATCAAATATTTGCTTTAATATTTTAGTGTTATTTTGTAATTATATATAGTATAATCATTTTGATAAAAAATTAACAATAACGGAGGACATATAAATGCCGGTAGTAACATCAAAGGAAATGTTCAAAAAAGCATATGAGGGCAAGTATGCAATCGGTGCTTTTAACGTGAACAATCTGGAAATCATTCAAGGTATAACAGAAGCAGCAAAGGAGCTTAACTCACCGCTTATACTGCAGGTATCTGCAGGAGCAAGAAAGTATGCAAAGCATGTGTATCTGATGAAGCTTATCGAAGCTGCGGAAATCGATACAGGCTTACCGATTTGTGTACACCTCGACCATGGAGATGACTTTGAAATCTGTAAATCATGTATAGACGGCGGTTTTACATCTGTTATGATTGACGGTTCCAAGCACTCCTTTGAAGATAACATCAAGCTGACATCCGAGGTCGTAAAATATGCTCACGACAAGGGTGTTGTTGTCGAGGGTGAGCTTGGCAAGCTTGCAGGTATTGAAGATGACGTTAATGTTTCTGCAGAAGATGCTGCTTTTACAAGACCTGAGGAAGTTGAAGAATTTGTCTCCCGCACAGGTGTTGACTCGCTTGCAATAGCAATCGGCACAAGTCACGGAGCGTTTAAATTTAAACCCGGCCAGAAACCACAGCTTAGATTTGATATTCTCGAGGAAATAACAAAAAGACTCCCGAACTTCCCGATAGTTCTCCATGGTGCCTCTTCTGTAGTCCCCGAATATGTAAAAATCATCAATGAAAACGGCGGCAGCATGCCCGACGCAATAGGCATCCCCGAAGATATGCTAAGGCAGGCAGCACGCAGTGCAGTTTGCAAGATAAACATCGACTCAGACCTGCGCCTTGGTATGACAGCAGGAATTCGCGAGCATTTTGCAAAGCATCCTGATCACTTCGACCCGCGCCAATATCTCGGACCGGGCCGCAACAACATAAAAGAGCTCGTGAAACACAAGCTCACAAATGTTTTAGGATGTGATAACAAGCTTTAATTATGAAAATATTGGCGACTGATTGTTTGCAATAATACAAATATATGTTTTGCCTGCTCCGAGCTCAAGATCTGTGCCATCGAGATTCTTATAAACATATCCTTTGTTTTCCTCACGTGACCATTTAATCTCGATATATTTACCGCCATTGATAAAGTATCCGGTTCCTTCTCCAACTGTAGTAATCCTGCGGTGACCAAATGAGTTTGCTCCGCTTTGGATATTTGTTTGAATAATCAACACATTGGTAAAGCTGAGCCGGATATCCGAATCATTCGGACCTACTGTATCAACCAGGTTTTTGTTGTACTGACGTACATAATAGCGCTTATTATCCTCGGAATAGGAAAAGCTCGTTGTTTTAGAGTTTGCGACAAATCTGACTTCGATATCATTTGCCGCATTGCCACTGCTAATAGGTGTGCCTTGAGTAAATTTGAGTGTATTAGCAAAGCTGTCATTGTGCTCAGACCTTATATCAAGCTCCGGCAAACGCTCAACGATACGGTCACCTCTGACCACCAATGTGTCTTCTCTGCTCATTTTTAATGTGTTACGTCTGTATGTGTCTCTATAACCTGCCCACACATCATTTACATTTAGTGTACCTTTACGGGTAATAGGATTTCCGTATAGCTCCGATTCATTATCACCATACAATCTTCCGGAAGCATGCGCCAAAAGCGCATCGTGGCTCCCTGCAATTTCCAGCATATACTCACGGGCACTGCGGATACTGCCTATAACTCCAACGTTGGACGGGTCTTGATATAACGCAATCATTCTGGTATCCGAGCCTTCTGTTATAAACTCATATATTATATCAGCTCCGGCGATACCCTGATGTGGTATCGCCTGTCTGTAGTTGCCTATCGATATAGCCCATGGTCTGTTGTTTTGCACCTGCGACCACGGCTCGCCTGTCAGCGGATGAAACACACCCGGGAGCGGAGGCTCAGTAGGCGCGGTAGTAGGTGTAGGCGACGGTGTTGGTGTCGTGTCTATACTAACATCCGGTGTCAGAGTCGGAGTAATTGTAGGGGTTGGTGTCGGAAGCTCCTCCCCCGGTATATAAACCTGCCACGGTGCAGAAATAAGCATTATCACACCAATCAACACAACTGCACCGGGTATTGCATAACGCTTAAAGTGTTTGTTGCTCGAAACTTTTTTATAAAGCTTTTTTATTGAGTTTATCAGATTATTCATTAATCCTCTCCATGCTTCTTCTCTGTTTTAAATCAAGTTATTGTACCAAAAAACTGTATACTATGCAACTACTATATGCTATACTCACCACATGGTCGATAATTTTGGAATCATCTATGATAAAATCGAAATTAAAGTATTAATACTTTTTGTTATGAGCCGTTTGGCCGAGCCTGTTACTATGGATGTTCTTACGGAGCTTACTATGTGTGATGAAAGCATCAGCTATTTTGATGTTACCGATTGCATATCGACTCTTGTAAAAACAAAACATTTAACATGTACGGATAATACATACTCACTGACAACCAAAGGACAACGAAACGGCGAAATTTTGGAAAAAGACCTCCCCCTCTCTGTCAGAACAAGAGCTGAAGATGCGGCAGCATTTATACATGCAGCCCAAAAGCGCAACTCTATGATAAAAACAAAAATCAACGAGGGTGATAACAACGGGTTTAATGTTGAGTTATCTTTATCCGATGGTTTAGGAGACATATTATCCATGGGTCTGTATACAGCAAGCAAAGAGCAGGCTGCAAAAATGGAAAAAGGTTTTCGAAAAAATGCCGAGAAAATATATCACGAAATAATCGAAGTTATAACAAGATAGTGTCAATGCTGTCAAACCAATAATTTATGTAATGAGGTCTCACTGATATGCGAAAATATGCTGTTTTAGTTCCGCTTTTTTCATTTGCCGCCGGTATAGGTGGTTATTACCTACGCAAAGCAGAGCTTTTACACGTATTTGACCCTCTCACCGGGCTGCCCGAGAGAAATGCTTTAATATCAAATCTGTTAATAGGTCTGACATTTCTCTTTTTATTTGTCGTTACAGTCTTTGCGCTTTTTACAGTAAAAAAGTACAAAACTGAAGGTAGCTTTTCAAATATATTCAATGCAAATTGCGAGTGTTATCCTATTACCTTTGTTATTATCGGGCTTACATGGACAGCCGGTACCTTGATTCAACTTTTTTCTCTATTGTCGGTTAATGAGCTTCATACAATAGATATTTACTTTGCAGCATTATCGCTCCTTTCGGCAGTCAGTGTCGCTTGTTTTGCGGTTGAAATCTACCAGGGTTCAAAAAGTAAAACACCATATGCACTGAGCATTATTCCTGCATTATTTTTATGCTTTTGGCTCGTTTTAGTTTACAGTCAAAATTCTGCCAATCCGATACTGCTCAGTTATGTATATTTATGTCTTGCTATTGTTGCAGCCGCAATGAGTTTCTATTTCACAACCGGCTTTTTATATGATAAGCCTGCTCCGGGCAAATCTATCTTTTCTTATTCCGCTGCGATATTCTTTTGCTTTATAGCACTTGCCGACGAGCTTGAGCTAGGTATAATCCTCATTTTTTGTGCAATAATTGTATCAGCTGCGTTTTATCAGTTAATGCTATTACGGAATTTAAAAATTAAACCTATTGAGCATAAAGCAGTGGTTGAACCTGAGCCCGAGGTGGTAGTTGAACCCGAGCCTAAGCCGATGATTGAACCCGAATCCGAGCCGGTGGTTGAACCTGAGCCCGAGGTTGTGGTTGAACCTGAGCCCGAGGTTGTGGTTGAACCCGAGCCTGAGCCTGAACCTGAACCAACAATAAAGATTTTAAGATTTTAATAGTAAAGTATCGCCGGAGGGTAAATTGGTAAACACTATTTTATTTGATTTGGACGGAACTCTTGTACGTATGTCACAAGATGATTTCCTCGATGCGTACATATCACGAATCAGTAAGGTTTTTGCAAGACTTGGATTAGATCCTGAGGAAGCAATAAAAGCACTGTGGATTGGCACCAAAGCAATGGTACAAAACGACGGAAGTGTTTTAAACTCGGTTCGCTTTTGGGATGCTTTTTCGTCACATCTTAAGCTTGATGAGAGCAAACGTATTGCCTGCGAGGCTGCTTGTGACGGCTTTTATACCGGCGAGTTTAATGAAGTGAAATCCATTACAAACCCAACCGATGTATCAAAAAGAATCGTAAAAACCATGAAAGCAAAGGGATACTGTGTTGTTTTGGCTACAAACCCTGTATTTCCTCTTTGTGCACTGGAGACACGTCTGAAATGGATAGGTCTTGATGTCAGCGATTTTGAGCATGTAACTTACTATACCAACAGCTCCTTTTGTAAGCCAAGCTTGGGGTATTACAAGGAAGTTCTTGCTAAAGTCAATAAAACACCGGAGCAGTGCCTGATGATTGGCAACTCTCCGGCTGAGGATATGTGTATTGGTGCTCTCGGTGCTGAGACTTTTCTTGTCACCGGATATTTGGAAAGTGCAGGCGACTTTGACATATCTGCTTTCAAAAAAGGCTCCCCTGAGGAGTTAGAAAAATATTTGATGTCACTTCAGGACTGCTGAGCTTTATTGAATTTAGATTGAGGTTGAATATCATTTTGATAATCAACCTCAAACACTTGCAATTACAACCCTTCAATTAGTATCACAACCCTTCAATTAGTATCACACCGTTTTTATTGATTTTTTATATAATATTATGATAATATATTTTATTGAAATATCAATATTGCTTAAACACATAACAGACGGAGTATACATGGAACAAAAAGGCACAAGGATAAAAAATAAATTAGCCTCACGTTTCAGAAACATCAATGCCATTTTTATTGTAATTATTCTAATTACAGTTTCGGCTGTCAGCTTTGCTATGGTCAGCAGACTTAGTGACAATGCTTCGCGTGACTATGTCAGATTTTATACTAAGGAAGCTATGAGTTTACTAAGCATGCTTTTAAATAATGAATGTATGCTTGTCAGCCATCAAGCTAACGATAATGATATAATCGCATGGTTTTTAGACGAGGATAACCCGGGATTAAAACAAACTGCTCACGAGAAGCTTATGCATTATGCCGGTATGCTGCAGATTAACGGTGTCTATTTTGTTATTGACAACTCGCTAAACGAGTATGCCAGAGCTTCCGGCACACCTCTTGATATGTTTAAACCCATAAACACACTTGATCCCGAACTGCTTTACGACTCGTGGTATTTTGAAACTTTAGAATCAGAATTTGATTTTACATTAAATTTAGACATAGATAAAGTATCAGACACAGCCCGTATGTGGATTAATTATAAAGTAATATATGACGGGAAGCCAATAGGTGTTACCTGCAGCGCCCTGCAATTTGACGATGTGTTTGAAGAAATATTTGGTGTTTATGATGACAACAGTGTCAGGGGTCTTATAATTGACCATAACGGTTTTGTACAAATTGACAGTGCAATGCCCGATCCGACTCTTTTAACCACCGGTATGGAAACCCTTGATGATATAGATAAACCTCACATTCTTGATTTGATAGATTATGACGACATTTTTGTTTCAGCAATAAACCGCCATTTGGACGAAATAAAACCACACAGCGATGTGCGTATAGAGCCGGAGGTATTAAAACTCTCCAACGGCTTGTATATGTCTATTGCTCCTATTGTAAGCACAAATTGGCTCAAGGTTACATTTTATGATTCCGGCAGTTTGTATAATTCTATGAACCTTCTGACTCCTCTTCTTGTTGTTACTATAGCCTTTGTTTTTTATATAATTACAAGCACAATGCTTATAAACAGACTTGTGTTTAAGCCTCTCAACAGTCTTACCCGGAGCTTATCTGTATCTGAAAACGACAGCAGTAAGCTTTTTGGGCTGGGACGCGACGACGAAATCGGCGAGCTTGCAAGAGAAACAAAACATTCGTGGGATCATCTTAACGACAGAACAAAAGAGCTTCGTGACACTGCGATGCAGCTTGAGATTGCCGTTTTAGAAGCGACAAGTGCAAATGCGGCAAAAAGCACATTCTTAGCGAATATGAGTCACGAGATACGTACACCTATGAATGCTCTACTGGGTCTGACAGAAATTCTTATAGAGCACGAAGATCTTCCCGACGAAATCGAAGAAGGCCTTGAAAAAATGTACAACTCTTGTGATTTATTGCTTGGAATTATTAACGATATTCTGGATTTTTCCAAAATTGAAGCAGGCAGACTCGATATCATACCGGCGCAATACAATGTGGCAAGCATGATAAATGATTCTGCTCAGCTTAATATCATGCGAATTAATGAAAAACCAATCGATTTTGACCTGCAGATTGACGAGAGTATCCCTGCCAAACTAATAGGTGATGAGCTTCGTTTGAAGCAAATACTTAATAACTTACTTTCAAATGCCTTTAAATATACCGAAAAAGGCACTGTTACATTGTCACTGACATCCGAGGTTATACGCAACTCACAGGGTATAATACTGACAATCAGTATTCGTGATACAGGTCATGGTATGTCAAAAGAGCAGCTTGGCAAGATATTTGATGAATATTCCCGTTTCGACCATAAAACGAACCATACTATAGAGGGTACCGGTCTTGGTCTTGCAATTACTCAGAGCCTTATAAGTCTTATGGGCGGTGAGATACACGTTGAGAGTAAACCCGGCTTCGGCTCACTTTTTGTCGTGAGGATTCCTCAGCAGACAGTCAGCTCAGAGGTTCTGGGCAAAGAGCTGACAGAAAACTTACAACGTTTTCGCGAAAACTATATAACCGGCAGAAAAAGAAGTCATATAAAACGCGACCCCATGCCATATGGCAGTGTACTGATTGTTGATGATGTTGAAACCAATCTATATGTCGCAGTCGGACTAATGAAGCTTTACAAGCTTCAAATAGAAACCGCAACAGGCGGACGCGAAGCACTTGACTTAGTGACTTCGGGGAAAAAATATGATGTCATTTTTATGGATCATATGATGCCCGATATGGATGGAATTGAGACGACCGCCAAGCTTCGCGAGCTTGGCTATACAGCGCCAATTGTAGCGCTGACAGCAAATGCGGTGGTAGGTCAGGCAGATATGTTTCTAAATAACGGATTTGACGAGTTTATATCAAAACCGATAGACATCCGTCAGCTTGATACTCTACTCAATATTCTGATAAGAGATAAGCAACCTCCCGAGATTATTGAAAATGCACGTAAGCAAAGCTTAAACACAAGCAGCAAAAGCGACGAAGGTACTCAGCAAAAACAAGTGCTTATAGATTCATTTTTAAGAGATGCGGGCAGAGCAGTTCCTATTATCGAAAGCATGCTCCAAAAAAACACAACTGCTGCTGATGGTGATTTTAAAAACTTTACTACCGCTGTTCATGGTATGAAAAGTTCTCTTGCAAACATCGGAGAGCCCGGTCTGTCTGAGATAGCCTACACATTGGAAAACGCAGGCAAGGCACATGATACCGATAAGATTAATGAGGTGAGCCCGAGGTTTTTGGAGGACTTAAGCAAATCAATCAGTAAACTATCGTCACTAAAAGTTACTGACGATAATAAACAGGAAATCTCTATAGCCGCAGATATAAATGTATTTAAATCTATAGCAGATTTTTGTTCCTTGTATAACAGAAAGGGAGTTTTAGACCTGCTTGCCGGTATTAAGCCTTATCCCGACGAGTCCAAAGCAGTTTTAGATTCTATAGAAGAGTTTATACATGCCGGCGATTTTGAAGCTGCACAAGAGATAGCAACGGCTGAGGCAAGGAAGTTATCAGAGGATTAAATGATTGGATTTTATGATGAGTGGTAAAAAGCGAATAGTTACAATTTTTATTGTTATTGTTTTTCTTACGGGACTACTTTCTGCTTGTATTAGCTGTGGGACAGGAAACGGTCACGAGGGCACATTTAAATATACCTCATATCGCGACATTCCGGGTGTTTCAAAGGATGATATAACGGCTGTTGAAGAGCTCCTTGCACGCACCGATTATTTTTCATATGCCATGATGCTCAGTACTGAGACATTTATCAATTCGAACGGTGAAATTAAAGGCTTTACTGCACTTATGTGTGACTGGCTCAGCGAGCTTTTTGATGTTCCATTTATTCCGCAGTTGTCTACATGGGTTGACGTCCGTGAGAACCTGGCAAACGGGAATCTTGATTTTACCGGTACAATGACACGAACCGAGGAACGTTTGAGCACATACTTTATGACAGACGCCATAGCGGAGCGCAGTGTGAAGTATTTCCGTCTCGAAGGCAGCCCGCCTCTTGATGAAATAAGAAATACCCGTCTCCCCCGTTATGCGCTGCTGCAAGGATCTGTCAGCTCCGATAATGTCCTGCGGTTTAAAACCTATGAATTTGAACATGTGTTTGTTACTGAATACGGCGATGCTTATGATTTGCTCTCAAGCGGAGAGGTCGATGCATTGCTTGCAGAGAGCTCTGCCGAAGCTATTTTTGATGTATACAAAAACGTTTTAACTACACCTTTTATGCCGTTTATATACTCACCCGTTTCCCTGACAGCACAAAATCCCGAGCTTGAGCCGATTATAAATATAGTACAAGCGGCTATAGATAATAATGCGTCACGTTTTTTAGCAGGTTTGTATGAAGAGGGGCATCAGCAGTATTTATCACATAAGCTGTATCTTCGTCTTACAGATACCGAGCTCGATTTTATTAAAAACAATCCGGTTATTTATTTTGGTGCTGAGTATGACAACTACCCTGCAAGCTTCTTTAGTACCCGGGGCAGCGAATGGCAGGGAATCACCTTTGATGTGCTCGAAAAAGTAACCGCACTGACAGGTATTGACTTTGTCGTTAAAAACAGCGAAACCACCGAATTTCATGAACTGTACACAATGCTGGAAGCCGGAGAAATTCCTTTTATTTCAGAGCTGATCCGAACCCCTGCCAGAGAAAATAATTTTCTTTGGCTCGATTATCCTTTTATGACAGACAGCTTCATTCTTATATCAAAAGTTACACAGCGCAACGTCGGAATGAATGATGTATATTCAATGAGTGTCGGAGTCAGTAAAAGCACCGCTCAAGCAGAGTTCTTTTATACAATGTATCCGAATCATCTGAATATTGATGAGTTTGAAAGCCAGGAAGCTGCTTTAAATGCTTTAATGAACGGCGATATTGATATGATGATGAGTAATTACAGTACTCTTTTGTATCTGACAAATTATTTGGAGCTTCCGGATTATAAGGCAAATATTATTTTTGACGAAAGCTTTGATTCAGGATTCGGGTTTAATATAAACGAAAAAACCTTGCAATCTATATTTAACAAGGCTCTCGGACTTATTGATATCAGAATTATTTCGGAGCAGTGGATGCAACGCAGATATGATTATCTGCTCAGTGTGGCTCAAGCACAAAGACCGCTACTTATAGGTGTATCTATTTTATCACTTTGCGTTATTTTACTTGGCAGTATGCTGCTGATAAGAAGCCGCAGAGCAGGCAAACGTCTTGAGGAGCTTGTTCGTGAGCGCACACATGAGCTTGCACTCCAAGCCGAAACTCTTGCAAACTCCAACATAGAGCGCCAAATGGCACTTGAAGCTGCCGAGTACGCAAGCCAGACAAAGTCCACCTTCCTTGCTAACATGAGTCACGAAATCCGCACACCGATGAATGCAATTTTAGGTGTTACAGAAATTCTCATACAATACGAAGAGTTACCGGCATCTATTGAAGAAGGGCTTAACAAGATATATAACTCCTGTGATTTATTACTTGGAATCATCAATGACATTCTCGATTTCTCAAAAATTGAAGCCGGCAAGCTCGACATAATAACAGCTCAATATAATGTAGCAAGCCTTATCAATGACTCGGTGCAATTAAATATGATGCGCATCGACAGCAAGCCTATTGAGTTTGAACTTCAGATAGACGATACCATCCCTGCAAAGCTCGAGGGTGATATCCTTCGAATCAAGCAAATCCTGAACAACCTGCTTTCAAATGCCTTTAAATATACCGATTCCGGCAAGGTCATATTGTCTGTTTGCTGCGTAAATAAACAAGATACCGGTTATGTAACTTTAGAGCTTAAGGTAAGTGATACAGGCCATGGCATGACAGACGAACAGCAAAGTCAATTATTTGAAGAGTATTCCAGGTTTAGCGACGCAGAGAGAGGCACAGTTGAAGGAACAGGATTAGGGCTTTCAATCACACAACGCCTTGTTAATAATATGGATGGTGAGATATCCGTTGAAAGCACCCCGGGTGTCGGTTCTGTCTTTACTGTACAGCTGCCGCAAAAAACAGTTGATGATGAACTGCTTGGCAGAAAAGTTGCCGAAGGTTTAAAGCGTTTTCGTTCAAACTTCCTTTCGCACAGGCAAAGATTCAAAATGAGCAGAGATCCGATGCCATACGGAAGTGTACTTATAGTAGATGATGTTGAAACCAATCTGTATGTTGCTGTAGGGCTTATGGGGCTTTACAAACTGCAAATCGACACAGCAATGAGCGGGCGCGAGGCAATTGAAAGAGTCAAGGCAGGTAAAGTATATGATATAATTTTTATGGATCATATGATGCCCGGAATGGACGGTATAGAAACAACCCGGCATCTGCGAGATGATGGATATAACGAGCCAATTGTTGCACTGACGGCAAATGCCGTAGCAGGACAAGCCGATATGTTCCTGCAAAATGGCTTTGATGATTTTATTTCAAAGCCAATTGATATACGTCAGCTTAACACCATACTCAATACACTTATACGTGACAAGCAGCCACCAAACGTTATCGAAGCTGCCCGCCTGAGCAACAACGGGAGCGGTTCTGAAGCAAACGACTCTACCGGCGAAAGCGGACAGAATAATTCACTTCTTATAGAGTCCTTTATCAGAGATGCCCGAAGAGCACTTCAAGTTCTCGACGAAATATCCGGCGCAGGTAATTATAATAACGAATCATTACAAAGATACACAACTGTTGTACACGGGATGAAGAGCTCTCTTAGAAACATCGGTGCGCAGGAGCTTGGAGAAGTTGCTTATACACTGGAAATATGCGGTCAGGAAAAAACCGTCAGTTTAATTAAAGAACAGACTCCCGGATTTATAAGTGACTTAAACGAGCTGCTTGAGAAGCTTAGCAAAAAGCAGAGCAGTTTCGTTTCTGCCGGCAGTGAAGGTGATTGGGCCGGGAAGCTGCTTAGTATTAAAGAAATGTGCGCAGCATACAATAGAAAAGGTGTTCTTGAGGTTTTGGCCGAAATCAGAAACTACTCCGTGCAGGCAGCAGGGATTGCAGATGAGATTGAAGAACATATTCATACCGGTGATTTCGAAAAAGCCGAAACAATTGCCGGGGAAGCACTGTCGCAATCAAAGTCTTCCTCTATAAAGGATTTTGAAGTCAGCGGGCTTGATATACCACAGGGGCTCGAGCGTTATAACGGTGATGAAAAAACATATATAAAGGTACTAAACTCATATCTTGTCAGTACAAGCTCTATGCTTGACACCATTGATGCGCTCATTATTTCTCCTGCATCAAATGCTGACGACTTAAAAAGTTATGAGATAACGATACATGGTATTAAAGGTGCCAGTTATGATATATTTGCAGACAACACAGGAAACAGCGCCTTAGCTCTTGAGCAAGCGGCAAAAAACGGAAACATTTCTCAAATATGTGAAGATCACCCTGTTTTTGCCAAGGAAACAAGGGAGTTTTTATCGAGTATCAAAGAGGTTATCTCAGCGCTCACTCCCGAGGTTAAGAAGCAAAAAAAAGATAAGCCCGATGCGGAGCTTTTATCAAAACTTGTTGATGCATGTAATATGTATGATCTAGGTAGTGCCGAAGCGGTAATAACCGAAATTGAAGAGTTTTCGTATGATTCCGATGACGATCTTGTCAAGTGGCTTCGTGGTAGGATTGACTTAATGAGATATGGTGATATAGTAGAAAAGCTTTCTGAATATATTAATAATAAGGAAGGATAAATAAAAATGAGTACAGAGCTACCAAAAATTATTATGGTTGATGATGTGAGTTTCACGTTGATATCAACAAAGGAAAGACTAAAGCAGCAGTATGATATCTACCCTGCTCAAACAGTTGAAATTCTGTTTGAAATGCTTGAAAACGTTTTTCCCGATTTGATACTGCTTGATATCAATATGCCTGAGGTAGACGGCTATGAAGCTATCAAAAGACTTAAGGATGACCCTGCATATAAAGATATACCTGTTGTGTTTCTAACAGCACGAAACGATAAACACAGTATCAAAAAAGGTATGAAGCTCGGGGCGGCTGACTTTGTAATTAAACCATTTAACGACAACGAGCTTATTAAATGCATCGACCATCAACTGGCACCGGGCAGTATTAATGCTGTTATTCCTGTAATTCTTGCAGTTGATGATAACACGAGCATTCTACAAGCTGTAAACTCAATGCTCGAAGATTCATACAAGGTTTATACTCTTCCCGAGCCTGAAAAGCTGCAGACCTTGCTCCAACATATTACTCCCGATTTATTTATTTTGGATTGTAATATGCCTGTTTTAAACGGGTTTGAGCTTGTTCCTATAATTCGTGATATACCCGATCATGAAGAAACCCCCATCGTTTTTCTGACATCCGACGGGACTCCCGATAATGTATTTGTAGCTACTAATCTCGGAGCAAGCGGTTTTATTGTAAAGCCGATTGATAAAGACATCTTACGTGAAAAGGTTGCTTCATATCTTGCTGATTTTATGATCAGACGCAGAGTACGCACATCGGTTTAAGCTGCGTTTAAACCGACAGTTGTATATATTATAGGAAGGTGAAATATGAAAAAGATTATTTTTGTTGTTGATGACAACTCCACAAATCTTACTGTTGCCGAGGATGCACTTGCAGATCATTATCAGGTGATTGCACTTCCCTCTGCTGCAGTCATGTTTAAAGCTTTGGAAAAGTTTTGTCCCGATTTAATACTTCTTGATATAGACATGCCCGAAATAACCGGATTTGAAGCGATGGAAAAACTAAAAGCCGATGAAAGGTATTCTAATATACCTGTAATTTTCCTCACCGGTTTGAACGACTCTGCCAGTGAGGCTCACGGAATCAAACTCGGAGCAGTTGACTTCATTATGAAACCGTTTTCCGAGCCTGTGCTTTTAAACCGTTTAAAAAACCATCTTTTTATTGATGACCTTATCCGCAAGCGCACCGCTCAGCTTGAAGAACGCACAGAGCAGCTTGAGCTTTTAAAGAACGGTCTGGTCTGTACTATGGCAGACCTCGTTGAGAACCGTGACAAAAACACCGGAGGACATATCGACCGTACTGCCGGTTATATGAAAATCCTGATAGATGCTATGATTGAGCAGGGTGTATATAAGGATGAAATCCTCGAGTGGGATCTTGACCTCGTACTTTCATCGGCGCGTTTACATGATTTGGGTAAAATTGCGATCCCGGATTCGATTCTCAACAAACCCGACAAGCTGACTGACGAAGAATTTTCTGTTATGAAAACGCACTCTCTTGAAGGAGAGCGCATAATCAGTAATGCTATGAAGCGTACAGGTGAGGTTCAGTTCCTGCAGTATGCAAAAATAATTGCGGCATCTCACCACGAGCGTTGGAACGGTGCGGGTTATCCTTATGCTCTGTCAGGAGAAGCAATTCCACTCCAGGGTCGGATAATGGCGGTTATTGATGTATACGATGCACTTGTGTCTGAGCGTCCGTATAAAAAAGCATTCAGTCATGAAAAAGCCATTCAAATTATTATGGAAGATGCAGGTTCTCACTTCGACCCGCGTATTGCGGAGGTTTTTAATTCAATAAGCGAACAGATTGAAAAACTGAAGGATGAAATTTAAGATTTTTTCCAAAATACTCTTATCAGTACAACTGTCAGCACAGCTACCGTTGTTACAAGAATAATTGAAAGTATTGGAAGAAACAAATTATCCCACATTCTTTTTTCTACAGGCTGTACGGGACTTGCAGGATTTCCGTCACTGTTTACTGACTCTATGCCCGGCGGTTGTTTTGCCGGGAATAAGTTTGGCGAAGAATCGTCATAAATAATATACAGCTGCCGCATAGCTATCCAACCGGTTATTTTTTTATTTTGCAAAAATGTTTCGGTAACACCCCATATTTCACCATTATGGTTATATGTGTATTGTATAAATAACGTTTCTCCATTTATTATTGAATATTTTTCATTACCTTCCCCCGGCTCCGAGCAGAGGAAAACATACCCGTTTTCTCCGTTTGTATAGAAGCTTTGCATCATTTGCACACAATTGCTGCTGTTTCGGTAATAAAAATCATCATCGTACGGCTCTAAAAGCACATCGGCACGGGCAGCGACCACAGGTGCTGTAAGTACAATTATCATTGCCAGCACAGTGGTGATTGTAAGTCTCTTTTTCATTTTATTCCTCCTGTTTATTGTTTAGAAAAACTGTTGAATAAGAACGCCAACCGAGAATGAAAAGATATTTGCTGCGAGCGAAAAGATATACGGATGTTTTATCTCCACTGCATATTTGCTGTATATGTACCCTTCCGTGACAACGGCAAATATTTCTAGCGGTATTTTTACTAAAGTGGTATTCAGGCTTGTGTTTAAAACAATGAGCCAATAACTAAGCACGACTATCGGATTTGTCAGTATGTTAACCAGTATGACGAGAAGAAGGTCCTTTTTGTTCCGTTTTTTACATACAATTAAATAAAAACCTGCTTCAAGAATCAGTGTAAGTGCGAGTGCTATTCCCAAAGCTATCATCAGGCTTCTATCCATGGGCTTTCCTCAAGCCAAGATACAAAATACTCAACGACAACAGAGCTATCGGCGCATACATCCATACCGGCAGTGTAAGTACGTTGAGATAGACCGGCAGAAAACCTGCAAAAAGTGCAAACGTAAGCAGTCCGAATGAAAATCCCTTTGCCTTCGGGAATACTTTTGCCATTGCCCATAGTGTTATCGGCATTGTCATGTTAAAAAGGAATATTGCCGTGACACCCGCAAGCGGGATCTGTGGCAGAATGAACAATACTGTTGCAATACCAAGTGTGATAGTTGTAGTTTTCTTAAGTCCGAACCTGTCTGCAAGAAAACCGCCCGCAGCCTTACCAAATGCCGATGCACAAACAAGTGCAAGCCCCCAATAACCAATGCCTTTCCATGTAAAGTCAATTGAAAGGCCTAAGTAGGAACGAAGAGTTACAACTAAAAAGAAACAGGTTATGGCTATTAATATTTTTGAATTTTTATTATCCTTCCCGGTCGGTGTAGGGTCAACAGGCTTCGGGTCAAACGGCTCATTATCAAGATACAACTGCGCCCATATACGGCGGGCTGTAAATATTATTATCGCAGCTATTGTAAGTGCCGTAACTACCGGTAGTGTCAGCTCCTGTTCTCCCCTGCCAAAAATCGTGCCGAAGTAAACCCCGAACGCTCCCGGAGAAACAAAAATACCAAGCGCCTTGAGCTTTTCACTGCTGACATTAAGCACATCAATACCACCGCCGATATGGAAAGCCGCATTGCCAAGTCCGATAATGACTGTCGCTATAATCGGAAGTCCTGCAAGACCGTATGCAGCTGCTATCATTATACAGCCTGCTGATGCAAACAGATAGTTCTTGTTCAGCTTATCGGCGATAATTCCTATCGGCATTTGCATTGCAAATGCACAAAAGTTATATATTAAAATGCAAGTATACCAGTCATGCGATTTTGATATAAAACCAAACATTAAAAACGCACAGGCAAAATCAACC
>Ga0123356_10000478_pt1 | contig 44820 bp, 37 predicted proteins | sample TergutEmb28metaG_2_FD_92546 | JGI IMG/M metagenome (GOLD analysis project Ga0123356, IMG submission 92546) | Embiratermes neotenicus P3 segment gut microbial communities from Petit-Saut dam, French Guiana - Emb289 P3 | ecosystem: Host-associated > Arthropoda: Insects > Digestive system > Gut ...
ATTATCAGACTTATTACTTCGTCTTTTTCTATGATAGTTTCCCGTTCTGGCCTGTCGTCAAGCGTTATGTATGGCTCGACACGCTGGTGGTGCATCATAATGAACCTCCCATCCATATATAATAACTACCCGGAAGGGATACTTTATCTCACTCCTTTCCACTTCCCATTAATAATTCGGCGGACGGTCTGTCATTATTTATTTTTAATTTAGAATATATATAATATACGTCCCACGATTAAATGTTGCGCCTGTGCCGTCCGAAGACCTCACGGCTGTAGTGTAGTCAGAGGGCGGTGCGGGCGCAACATTTAATCGTGTCTTCAATAATCATTATAAAAAAGGATAAACAATGTACACACCATCCGCACAAATTCTCAAAAAATACGCTGATGTTATGATAAATTTTGCGCTTAATAGCGGTAAGGGTATTAAGAAGAACGATGTTGTGTACATTGTTACTTCGCTTCCTGGATTGCCGCTTGCAAAAGAGGTATATAAATCGGTGCTTAGCGGCGGGGGCTATCCTATGATTAATATCATAGATGACGAATTTAAACTTTTGCAGGTAAAAAACGCTTCAAAGGAACAGCTTAGCTTCTTTCCGCAGAAATTCTACAGAGGGCTTGCCGACACGATTGATCACTGGGTAAGGATTCTTGCTGACGAAGACCCGATGTATCTTAAAAACGCTGATCCTGCCAAAGTGCTTCTTTCTAACCGCGCTGCCCGTAAATTTAGGGAGTGGCTTGACCAAAAGGAAGATAAGGGTAAATTTACCTGGACGCTTTGTCTTTACGGTACGGAAAAAATGGCTCAGGAGGCGGGGCTCTCTCTTGAGGAGTACTGGAAGCAGATAAGAAAGGCTTGTTTTCTTGATGAGAGTAATCCTGTTAAAAAATGGAAAAGCGTTTTTGCGGAGATGCAGCGCCTTATTGACAAACTTAACAAGCTTCCCATAAATAAACTTCACGTTGAGGCGCGGGAGACAGATTTATGGATAACTATGGGCGAGAAGCGTAAATGGCTTGGCGGAAGCGGACGCAATATTCCATCTTTTGAGATATTCACTTCACCTGACTGGCGCGGAACGAATGGTACTATATATTTTGATCTGCCGCTTTACAGATACGGAAATGTTATCAAAGATATCAAACTTGAGTTTAAAGCGGGGCGCATAGTGAATCACAGCGCGAGTAAAAACGGAAAGTTTTTAACAGAACTTATTAACCAGAAAAACGCCGATAAAATAGGGGAGTTCTCTCTTACGGATAACCGCTTCTCGCATATCTCCAAATTTATGGCGGACTCTCTTTATGACGAAAACTTCGGCGGCAAATACGGCAACACCCATCTCGCGGTAGGCAACAGTTATCACGATACCTATAATGGCGACGCCTCAAAAATGACAAAAGCGCAGTTTACAAAACTTGGCTTTAACCACTCTATGGAACACACCGACATAATCGCCGCAACAGACAGAACGGTTACGGCCGTTTTACATGATGGAAGCGAAATGGTGATTTACCGTAAGGGGAGATTTGTTATTTAGTGAACAAGCAATTAAAACAAACTCTCGAAGAAATTTACAAAAAATATCATCACCCGCAATTTTTGGGTCTTGACCCGCTTATTTGCGTACGCCGATTTCATAGTGATGAGGAGCGTGAGGTTGTTGGGCTTCTTGCGGCGAGCTTGGCTTACGGGCGTGTTGAGATTATTGTGCGCAATATAGAGGCTTTGCTTGCGCTTATGCAAAGATCACCGGTTGAATTTATTATGGATACCGGTTATCAGGAGAAATTAAAACTTTTTGCGGGTTTTAAACACCGGTTTAATGACGGGCAGGATATCGCGGCGCTGCTTGAAGCGGTTAAGCTTGTCAAGCAAGAGTATGGCACGCTTGAAAAATGTTTTTGTATGTGTATGGATAAAAATGAAAATCAATTTAAAACAGCGCTGACTTCATTCACCAATATTATAAAAGACAAAGGCCGCGCTTACTGCGGCAATCGTCAATCATTTGAGTATCTTATACCATCTCCTGATAGAGGCAGCGCCTGTAAGAGAGCGGTAATGTATTTGCGGTGGATGATACGCGAAGATGACGGTATAGATCTTGGGGTATGGAAAGATATTTCAACAGCGGCTTTGGTCATGCCGGTTGATACTCATGTCGCAAGGATAGCGCGGGATCTTGGTTTTACAAAGAGAAATGCTGCCGATTGGAGAATGGCGGCTGAAATTACAGACGCGCTCAGAGAGTTCGACCCGCATGACCCCGTAAGGTATGATTTTTCATTATGCAGAGCGGGGATGGTTGATTTTAGAGGCAGGGGTATAAGAGCATAGGGCGCTGCCCTAAAATCATACAGAGTAGGGCAACGCCCTACGGAACGAAATTAGTATTTTTTATCATTCCTGAAAAACAGGATTGTTTTGACATATTGATTGTATTTTCCGGCACATCTCGTAAGCTGACACGTAATGAAGTATAAGATCACAGTTGTCAACGGAGATTTTTTCTAAATACCCGTAAAGCTCATGTATCCCAGATTCTCCAAACAGATAACGTACGGTAGAGTCTACTGCTCCGTGAGTGTGAAGCTTCAAAAAAATATTTTTTGTATCACCATTTATTTGCGGTACGGTATCAAGCCACATTCTGGCTCTGTGGGGTGTAAAGCGGCTGCGGGCGCTTATTTCGCCGTTTTCCACGCGCGGTAACAGCGTTTTCCAATTTGTTCCTAAAGGCCCCTCAATAAGCAAAAGCTCTTTTTTCACGGATGCGCGTTTTTTCTGGTTTGTTAAGGTAAAATCGGCATAGCATCCGCACTCTTTCAGTATGAGCTGTTTCTGATTTACGTTACATAATATGTTTTGCTGATGAGAGCCGCACGGCGCTGTATAGTCGTGAACAAACGCGAAAGAGATAGCTTCTTCGTTTCTCCGCAAAAGTCCGTGATGATGAAAGAGCACATCTCTGAATCCTTCCACTTTACGCTTAAAATTAAACGCGGTGTTTTGGTCATGGCGCAAAAGGATTTCTACATCCGCAATGCCGTTTTTGCACATCCTGTGAAGGACGTCTATAAAGCGGGGGTTGTAGTCTGCCTCATCATAAAAAAATGTGTGTACAGGCATGTTCCCCAAAGAGTCTCTGTGCTCAGAGGCAAAACGGGTGTACTCCCGCTGCCATGTAACAATGCGGTGCTCAGCGATCTCCTGACTCACGCTGCCATGAAACGGTGAGAGATGGTTGCAGAACGCCGCGTATAAATGAAGCTGCTCCTGACCGTGTTGTCCGTGTTTTTTTTTACGTTTACAGCTGTTTACATAAGGTATGAAATTGCGTTTCGCGTTTTTTTTTCGCTTTACATCGGTAAAAAAATAAATTATCGCGGTTATGGAGAGCAGAGAGATGATAAATAGCGCTGAGATCATTTATACCTCTCCTTAACAAAGATATGTTCTATAAGCTCTGTTGACGCCGCGGCGGATAAAGCCATCTGTTCTACCTCTGTGATATGGCCGCCGTTGTCAACTTTTTTTACCAGACTGCTTATGCCGCCGGCGTTAAAAAACCGTGAGTTTTTCAGGTTTTCGTTAGAGAGCATAAATGAAGAGAGGGTGTTCGCGTTAGATTTAAAGCAATCGGATATGGGAGAGCGGTAAGGCTGTTTTACTCTTTCAAATATACTTTGCGGAATTATATCTTTAAACGCGGCTTTAAGAATGTATTTCTCATTTAGCAAATTAAGCTTGAAGCGGGGAGGTATGGTATGGGCAAATTCGATTACCCTGTGGTCAAGGAACGGAAAGCGCCCGCTTATTGAATTTGCCGCAAGCATACGGTCTCCCTGAGTGGTGAGAAGACAGCCTGATGTAAAGAGAACCATTTCAAGATACTGGGCCTGGCAAAGCGGTTCCCATCGTTTCATATCCGGGTTAAGATACTCTTCAAGCTCGCCGTATACGTGTTTTTCTTCATCAAAATTTTCAAGAAGCTCTCTGGAGCAGAATTTTTTGAGCCGCGAAGTGTTATTCCATCGCAAGCGGTGCGAATAAAGAGGATCATTTACGTTTGTGAGTCCCTGTTTAAAAAATGCCTGCCAGAGAGCGCCGGCTTTGCTGCTTCCCGCAATAAATGGGTATGTGCGGCTTAAAAGCGACGGCCTGATTTTTGAATCTGGAAAGCGCGCCCAAAACCGTCTCACCGCGCTCTCCTTAAAAATATCATACCCGCCGAAAAGTTCATCCGCTCCTTCGCCGGTAAGGACAGTTTTTGTTCTGCTGTTATTTACAAGTTTGCTCAGCGCAAAGAGAGGGGCAAGCGCGGTTCGCACAACAGGGCTCTCAGCGTGCCAAAGTGTCTGCGCTAATATGGCGCTTATATCGTATGTATGTACATTAACGCTGAGATGCTCACTCTTAATAGCCCGCGATACAGTTTTCTGAAAATTCCTTTCGTCAAAAGCGGCGTCGCTGAATGTCACAGAAAATGTTTTAAGCGGCGTCGGTCCGAAACGCGACGCGAGAGCGCTTATGATGGCGGAATCAAGCCCGCCGCTGAGATAGGAGCCGCCGTTACTCCGCGCGTCTGTCCGCAAGCTGACCGCGTCAGAAAGGAGTTCTCTTATCCGCAGTGTGTAGTATGTCAATGGTTTATCTTCGTAATCGCCTTTGTCTGGAAAAGCGTGCTTCCAGTATCTCTTTATCTTTATGCCGCTGTGGTCAATAATGGCCGCGCACCCTGGAGGAAGCTCCATTATTTTACTGAAGGCGGTACGCGGAGGAACAGTTACCCAAAGAGTAAATATCTGTTCGAGACCGATTATGTCTATCTCTCTTTTTACCGCGGGGGAACAAAAGAGAGATTTTATCTCGGAACCGAATAAAACTGTACCATCGTCTAATACCGTATAGTAAAGCGGCGCGGTTCCTGCTCTGTCTCTGAGAAGTATCAGTTTATTTTCGTTTTTATGAAAAACAGCGAAAGCGAACCGTCCGTTGCATTTATTGACAAAGTTGACGCCATGTTTTTTGTAAAGAGAAGCGCATAAGCTCGCGTCGCCGCTTGTATTCTCCGCGCAAAAATGCTCTTCGTTAAGTTCTTTAGCGATATGATACCGGTTAAAAATCTCTCCGTCGAGAACTACCTGTACGTCATCGTGAGCGCTGGCAAAGTTTATGTCGTTAGAAAATGAGAGCTGACTAAGCGCGGTATTGCCATTACAGTATGAGTAAGTTTTATATTTACCGCGGTGTTTAAGGCTGCCGCTCATTGCCCATAGGAGCGCGCTATCCGCCTCAAAAGCTGTATTGCTGTTAAATATTCCTGTAATTGCGCCCATACCTGTAACTCCGCCTCAATTTAATATCTGTAAGAATTATATTGATAGTACTCAGGCCGCCGGTAAGGTGCGCCGTTAAATACCAACCCCAGAACTTTTTTCTTTAATCCCGGAAATTCAGCTATCTTTTTATTGAGATGAGTTATGTTTGTAAAATTAGCCCTTACGACCACGATATATCGGTGAAAACAGTCCATAACAACTGCCGCGTCTGTTGTTACTGCAAGAGGCGGGGTATCCATAATCACGATTTGAAAGCGGTCGGAGAGCATCTCTAAAAGTTCTCTGAAACGGCTTGAGTTTATAAGTTCCGCAGAGTTTAGCGCTGCAGTACCGCATGGTAAAAGAGAGAGATTATCTATGTGGGTAGACCGCAAAACTTTCTCAAGCGTCTGAGGCGTAATAGATTGTGAACGCTCAGAGAGCAGATTTGAGAGTCCCGGCCTTCTCAGCGTTCCAAAAGTAGTGTGCTGAACTCCCCGCCTCATATCCGCGTCTATGAGCACTGTGCGCAAATTTTGCTGAGCCATAGTTATCGCTATATTAGAGGCTGTAAACGATTTTCCTTCTCCCATATTTAAACTGGTAACGATAATACGTTTTTTCTTTTCGTCAAAAAGACTGAGAAGTATTTTAGCGCGCAGCGCCCGATAGGTTTCATCGACGAAATTATGAGAATAGTCTGCGGAGACAAGCTTTTTATCGGCTCCCTCTTTTGAGCCGTTCCCCTCTGTACGCTCTTTCCACTTTCCTTTTATTGGTATTGACTCAAGGAGAAGAAAATTTGTGAGTTGGGAAAGTTCTTTTACGGTACGCGCCCTGCGGTCAAAACTGTCAATCAGAATAACAGGCCCAAATCCCGCGAACAGGCTAAACAGAAGTCCGGCTCCAAAAGTCAGAAGCAGACTTCTGAGATCTTTGCCGCTTTCAGGTTCTACCGCTCTGTCAACAAGATATACGTCTGCCGCAGAGACGGAATTTGCGACAAGCGCCTCATTGTAACGGCTCAGCACTGAGGCGTAAACTTCAGAGTTTACCTCATAGTCCCGTTTGAGTTTGGAGTAGCGGATCTCTTTTTGCGGCAGAGACGCAAGATCACGGTGCAGGCTGTTTATCCTGCCCTCATTTTCCCGTATGCGCCTGTTGATGTCGGCGCTTTGCGCTGAGAGCGCCGCCGACACTTGCGTTCCAAGTTCCTTAATTTTCTTTTTATTTTCTGAAACAAGAGGATGAGCTTGAGAGTAGGAGCTGTCGTACATGCGCTGCTGTGAAGAGAGGCGGTTGAATTCCGAATGCAGAGCGGAAGCAGTGGCGGCGTTATGACGCATTAGAAAAGCGATCATCTCATTAATAATAGGAAGTAAAGAGGCGCCGCTGTTATTCGAGGCGCTTTTGTATCGCTCCATAAGCGCGTTTGCCTGCAAAAGATGTGATCTGAGATCAGCTTCGCTCTCCCGAAGATCATTTAACTTGTTCGGTGGTAAAATCGCGTCGGGCAGTCCTATAGTGGGATTTTCATCCCGAAAATTTCTAAGCGCGGTCTCCGACTCCCGAAGCGTTTTCTCCGCTGTTTTTAACTGCTTTTCCAGAATAGCAAGTATCTCTTTTTTGCGGCTGCCTTTTGTGTTTGAGGAGGACTCCACAAAATCATCCGCTATTGTGTTGACGGTTTGGGTTATAAGCGCATAGTCTCTGCCTGAGAGCGTAATAGTCATTATAGTTCCGCCGGGTTCGCTCAGCCTTATGGAGAGCTCGCTTAAAATATTGTCTACAGCATCGCGGCTGCGGCACGCCGAGAATTTGAAAGCAAAGGGAGATTTACGGTACTCTTCATTCATGCGGACATTTATACCAGGAAGCTCTAACCTCTCAAAGTCTTTAATATTACCGCGTAAAATCTCTTTACGTTTAATACCCGCGCTCTTATTAGTGAAGAGAACGATATACTCTTTTTCGGTAATCTTTATCTCGTATTTTCCGTGCAGCAGCGCTTCGTTTTGTAAAGAGACAGAATCAAAAACAGACGCCCGCGCTATTTTTCTCGTTTGTATCTGCAAGGAGAGTTTTGCGACAACATCCTCTAAGAGAGAGCGGCTTTTAACCATCACAAGCCTGCTTTCAGGATCATCTCCTACCCTCTCGTCAACAGCGCTTAGATTTGCCGAATCATCAAAACGCAAAAGCGCTGTCGCCTCAAGGTTCGGCTTTAAAAGACCCGCGCGTGAAAGTGTAAATACCCATCCAATCATACACAGTATAAATATTGGAAAGATAAACCACGCTCTTCTTAAGATGAGTCTTATATAACGCTCAAAGCGCGCGAATCCGCTGTTCTCTTCGGTTGTATTGCTCATAGACTTTCTTCAATATCCCCTATCGCGTTATGACATAAACTGAGAGAAAAAATGTTGCTACCGGAAGTATATCCCGTATCAGAGTGTCACGCAGAAACCCCGACCAAAAATTTCGCGTGGGGTCTTGCGGAGTAGAGATGCGGTCTCCTGATTTTATCCCAAGAGCGGCAAGAGAGTGACCCGACTGATAATGAGGGATTAGATTTGACGCTATAACTGTTTTATCCCGCTCCCATTTCATCTTGCGCAGTCCCTCCTCATGAGAGGGGCCGCCCGCCATATACACAAGCTCCCAGAACGAACGGTCAGGTTCAATGTAATAGAGGCCGGCTTCCTTAAATCCGCCGAGCATGCTCACTCTTATTAAAGGAGTAACCTGTACTTCTGGAAAGCGAAGATACTGCGCAAAAGTGCTTTGTAAAAATTCACTGAACTGCGCCGTGGTCATGGCGGTTACCAAAAACCTTCCGACAAGAGGCAAAAACACATATCCGCCAAGATCTATGGGATATATGCCGTTTAGAAAATGGGCGCTGTCAGGATAGATAGTTATACGTAAACCATCGCCGGGTACAAAATTATTTGCCGGTTCGCTGTAATCGTAAGCGCTCTCCAAAATCGGTGTGCTTCCGCTCTCTTTGCCTCCGCCCAAAAGCATCGGTGAACAACTGTGAAAAACTATAGCTAAGAATAGCAATGCCAGTTTATATAAATGTTTTCTTATATGCCAATCCATCTTTAAACTCCGTGTAAGATTATATCGGTGACACAGTATAATAAGCGCAACGACTATGCCGTAAGGGTGAGCGGTTTTAAAAATGAGAATATACTTGCGAAAATGAAAAATTTAATAATTGTTGATTACAAAAGAGAGTTATCTTAACATGATGTAGAATGCGGCAGAAGAGAGTAAACATTACGGTCAGCTTACAAATTTTGTAACATTATAAAAATCAATATGTTGCGAGGTGATATCTCTAATGTAAAAAATGCCGTTTGACAATTTGACACAGTTTAGAATAGATAATTGAAAGCGCTGGCATAAAGATTGCTGTTTTATCATTTTGCAACTTAAGCGTTCAAAAAGACCATTTTTCATTTTGATACTAAATCAACCGGCAAAATTCTGCGCAGTGCCGTCCGGCGGCCTCACGGCTGTCGTGCAGTTGTCGGGCGGCACTGCGCAGAACTTTGCCGGTGTGCTTCCATACCTTGAGAAAGGAGGTTTACGTTGTTTGCTTCTGTAAAAAATCAATTATCAGTACCAAAGCGCAGTCAGGCCGTAAACCCAAGAACGAGGATGCTTATCATTGACGATGATCACTCTGTGCTCTTTGCTCTCAAGCGTATCTTCAAGTCTCCAAACATTATCGCGGACACGTGCGACTCTTTAGAGAGCGCAAAGTATTGCTTGGATCACAATCTCTATCAATTAGTGCTCACCGATTTGGATTTCTGTAAAGACGTACAGGACGCGGGGATTGAGATATGCGCTTACGTCAAATCAACCCAGCCTAACGCGAAAGTAATACTGTGGACAGGCAGCACTCAATGCGAAGCGCTCGACCGGAAAGCAAAAGCGGTAAAGGTGGATTTTTTATTCCAGAAACCGCTTTCGCCGCAAATCATAAAAAAGATTATTGAGAATCTTTATTTTTGGGGTTAAAGAGAAGCGGGGAATTCTCTTTTTTCAACAGCGCTGGCATAGTCACTAAAACTATGAAATAACGTTTGGCGCAGATTTGCGAACCGGCGTACGTGTTTGAATAATTTTGGAGATATCCCAAGCAGATCATTAATTACTAAAACTTGACCGTCGCATCCGTTGCCGCTGCCGATTCCTATAGTTGGTATTTTAAGGATGGAGCTTATTTTTTCCGCAAGCTGACCCGGCACCATTTCAAGTACTATAAGAGAAGCGCCGGCCTCTTCTAAAAGTAAAGCGCCGTTAAGCAGCTCTTTTGCCTGATCACTATCCTTGCCAAATACAGCAGGTTTATCATGGATTTGCGGATTGTAACCGATGTGGGCGCATACTTTGTATCCGTTGTCACACAGCCCCTTTACAATACCGGCCTTTTCACCCCATCCCTCAATCTTGACGCAATCCGCTCCGGCCTTAGTGAGAAGCTGTGAGTTTTTAAGAGCGCTGTCTAAATTATCTGCGCATCCGTAAGGCAGATCAACTATTAAAAAAGCGTTATTGACCCCTCTTCTTACAGCCTTAGTGTGGTGTAGCATATCATTTACAGTTACTTCACGTTCGCTTGTCAACCCCAAATAATTTGTTCCAACGCTGTCGCCTACTAAAATGCTGTCAATCCCTGCTTCATCAATAATCTGCGCGGTGGGGAAGTCGTAGGCAGTGACCATTGTTATCGGGATGTTGGATTTTTTTTTCCCGGTGATATATTTAAGATCTTTTTTCATTTTGATATCGCAAAATTAGAGGTGAGTATTAATCCATAAATATACATAAAAATAACTGTTTTTCTGATCTCTCTCAAGACAATGATTAACTATCGTCTTTTTATTGTGTCCGGTCCAAAAACCTCAATTCCAATTTCACGCGAATTGCCGCTGTCTGTACCAAAACCTCCGCCGCAGCTATAGAGAATAATTGAGCCCGCCGCAATCGCCGCGATCCATAGATATTTTATACGGTTCATAACAGCGCAAACTCTCCTCTCTATATAGATTTCCAGTTTGAGGGTCTAAAGCGCAGATTAAGTCCAAAATTAAAAGAGTGCCACTTTGTCCGCTCTGTGGGGCCAAATGGAAATTTAAATTTCGCGTACAGCGCGGGAGTTAAAAAAGTGTCTGTATAAAGATCCCACTCAAACATAAGCTCATGAAACCACCAGTTGTTGCTGAAACTGACCTGCATAAACTCACGGTCGGAGAGCCGCTGAATCTCATCTATTATAATATCTTCCCACTGATGCCCAAGACTATAGGAGATGGAGTAATTATCGCGGCGGTATTTAAAGCCGCCGGAGAGAGCGGTGCTTGGTATAAAAACTGCGGGGTCAACACCCCATAGCGAGTCATACCATACGAGATATTTATCATCTTTAGTTGTTATTGACAAAGTGTCAGGCCGTCTGAATCTTATACCCGACGACCACTGTCCAAGCTCCGCCTGACCTATAAGTCCTCTGAAAGCTACCTGATAGATATTGCCTAATGTAATTCCTTGATAGTTATTAAGCCCGCCGGTGCGTCCGCCGGAAAATGATGATAAAAAGTTGTGGAACCGTTTATTTGTAGGTTTCCGGTTTATAAGCCCCATAGCGGATATGGCAAATGATACCGGTTCGGTTTCTACATATTCGTTAATCTCTTCCGCTTTAATCATTACCATATTCATAAATTTCGGTTTTGGACATCCATCGTAAAGGCCGTACACGTCGGGGCATTTGTCAACGGAATCAGGGAAACCGTCGCCGTCACGGTCTGCGTTGAGTTCGAGCGCTATCTTAACAAGAGACACTTTATTATGGCTTACGGAAAATTTACGTCTCTCTGAGAGGTAGCCGTACCGGCTTACTCTTACGGTGTGAAATCCGCTTGGAAGCTCTATCGTAAACTCTCCCCATTTGCATGGGAATCCCTCAATGCACAAAAGCGCGTCTTTAGGGTCAAGCTGAAAAACGGTTTTTCCGGCAAGTCTTACAAACGGCACATTAAAGTAAGTCATTTTTCCGGCTTCTATATTAATTAAAGTGTCAATGTCTTTGTAAAGCTCGCCGCCGCGCCACCACAAATGATACTCTCCCTCAACAAGCGTTTTTTTGAGTGACATTTGAGCGGCGCCGTTTATTATGTAAGCGCTGTCTTGAGGAGGATAGGGGAGCACAAGAATACCGTGCTGATTTTCGCCAAGCACTAAAAGCGGTTCAAGGTCACTGATCAGTTCAAATGACGCTGATGTTACTTCGTCAGCGGTTACTGTGAGAGTTTTGCGCTGAAAGTTGTAATCGGGTAAAAACAGCTCTATCTCATAAATACCTGTCATAAGATCTTTAATTACCGCGGGGGTTTTCTGTCCGGTTGACTTGCCGTATATATAAATATCCGCGCCCTGCGGCTCGCTTTCTATACTCAGCTCCCCTAAGATGGATGTGTTGACGGAGTGTAAAGTATCCCACTGGTCATTTCTTGAATAGTAGATTGTTTTGTGGTGCTGAACGTAAATTCGTTCATTGTCAAAAAATACGGTTTCTTCGTCAAATCCCCTGTTTTTTGCGGGAGAGCTGTAGATTCGGTACCACATAATCTGTCCTGAATTGCTCCACTTCGGTATCTCAAATATGTGAAGAGGAGGAAACGCATTGAGCGCGGTTGTATCGAATTCACCCAGATACAATTTGTAATCGGGGCCGTGCTTTTTTCGCATGACAACTTCGCCGGGTTTTATAAACTGCGGCGGGTATTCAAGGTTTAAAAGCGTATCTGAAAGAGGCTGCTTTATCGCAAAACCGCTTTTGAGTATAAGGGTTGTATCGGTTATATTAAAATCAGCTATGGCGTAAGGGTCTGGCAATTGGGCGAAACAGACGATGGCGGTCGTCACAATAGATGTAAAAATTAAGCGCCATTTCATAGTTGTGATTCTTCCAGTTTTTTTTGCATCCCGAAGGGATGCGCCGCCCGGTAAGAAAACGTATCCTATGAAATCTTCCCGCATCCCGGAGGGATGCACCCTCTTTCGTGATTAACGGGCGCATCCTTTCAGGATGCGGGAAAATCATTCATAATTGCTTTTCTACCGGGCGGTGCATCCTTTCAGGATGCAAAATTTCATTGTTCTACCCAATATAAGAATATATAATATTGGCGACTTCGTTAGAGGGCGTTTTCTCACCTAATTTGGCACGTAATGTACTCAAGTTTGTAACACTCTCTTCCCAACAGGCAGGTTCTTTAATGAAACGGTTTAGCTTACCGGCTAAATTTTGCGCGGTTGCGTCGTTTTGGATACATTCAGGTACGATTTCAGCTTGAGCAATAATATTTGGAAGCCCTATGTAAGGGATCTTTACGAATTTTTTATAGATGTTGTAAGATATCGTTGAAGTACGGTAAGTGATAACCATCGGCACTCCCATTAGAGCGGTCTCAAGAGAGGCGGTGCCGGACGTAACAAGCGCCAGATCACTTTCTGTCAATAACTGTGAAAGAGAGCCGCTGAAAAACTCAAACCCTTTTTGCGCGGCGTCTTCAAACAGTTCCTGATCAACCCCTTTAAATTTGGAGATTGTAACTTTTAATTGCGGGTGCTCTTTTTTGAGGATATCTACAGCGTCAAGCATTACCGGCAGCATATTTTTTATCTCCTGATATCTGCTGCCGGGGATAATTGCTAATCGAAAATCTTTATCTGCCGGAAATTTTTTATCATCATTATTGATAACAGGGAGCGATTCCATCAGCGGATTTCCCACAAAAGTTACCGGCGCTTTAAAGGGCGAAAAATAGGGAATTTCAAAAGGAAAAATGGCTGCTATATGAGAGGCGTGATCACCAAGAATTTTTGCCCGTTTACGCTTCCACGCCCATACCATTGGCGCGATGTACCATATTACCGGAATTTTTAGTTTTGCCGCCGCTTTCATCATCGGCATATTAAAGCCGGAGTAGTCAACGCACACAAGCGCATCGGGTCTTTGTGTTTTCATCATTTTAATGAGCGTTTTTTTTGCGCTGAGCAAGAACGGGAGATGTTTCATAACCTCAACATAACCCATGCAGTTGAATTTTTCAAATGGTAAAACTTGGTGAAAATCCGCTTCCGCCATAGCAGGTCCGCCAATGCCCCATGTTTTAACATCTGGACATTTCTCTTTAAGCTTTTTTATGATGGGCGCGGCGTGTTGATCTCCCGACGGGTCGCCGGCTATAAACATTACGGATGGAGTTTTCAAAGCCCGCCCCGTGTCAAAAAAGTTCTTGCGGAAACTGTTTACTCTCTTTTATCAAAGAAAGATATTTTTTGAGATCAGGCAGCTTGGAACGGTCAATCGCAAGTACCGCGTCATCCACAGCGATAAGCGCCACATTGTCAAGCCCTACAGCGCACAGCGTTAAAGGTGATTTGTTGATAATCAGTGAGTCATTGCATTCCTGTTGAAAAACAAGCCGCCCAGAAGCTGTATTATTATTTTTATCAACTCCGTAAACTCTGCTCAAAGATTCCCATGAGCCAAGATCGTCCCATGAAAAATTTCCCGCTACCGCGCTTACGTTTTTAGCTTTTTCCATTATGCCAAAGTCTATCGACTCTTTTACGCAGACGTTATAAAATTCGGCTATCGCTTCATCGGTAAAATCTTTTTTTGCCGCTTCCATCGCTTGACTATAAAGATCAGGCATGTGTTCGCGGAATTCGTTGAGGATTGTTGACGCTTTCCATACAAACATTCCGCTGTTCCATAGAAACGTACCCTCTTCCATAAAACGCTTTGCGTTTACCGCGTCGGGTTTTTCGACAAATCTTTTAACCTCAAACGCGGGTATTTTATTTGAGGATGGTAATGACGCTCCGGTTTCAATATATCCGTAACCGGTCTCAGGCCGTGATGGTTTTATTCCAAAGACAACAAGCCTGCCGTCTATTGAAGCAAGTTCAACAGCCGCGTTTGCCGCTTCCGCAAACGCCTCTTTTGGTGATATGGCGTGATCTGCGGAAACAACAATCATCACCGCGTCCCCATGTCTCTTTTGTATAATAGCCGCGCCAAGCGCTATCGCGGGAGCGGTGTTTTTACCTATGGGTTCGCTTATAATCTCCGCGTCATCATCATTGTTAAGCGATGATTTAACCTTTTGAGCGATTGATACTCCTGTTATAATCATTGGTTTTGTATCACCGGAACAGATACTGTTCAATCTTAAAAGCGTATCTTCAAGCATAGTACGTTCTGACGCGATTGCGTGGAGCTGTTTTGGGGCGCAGCTTCGGCTCATTGGCCAAAACCTCTCACCTATACCGCCTGCGAGAATAACCGGTACAATCTTCATAGTAGTATTTATCCTTCTTGAGTTTCAGCTAATTTATCTTTGAGACTTTTTACGGCGGCGTAAGGGATACGCGGGTTGCCAAGCTCGAATTTGTTATGGTTAGGGCTGTGGAAATCGGAGCCGCCTGTAAAGGCGAGGTTATTCTTCTTACAAACTTTTAAGTAGTGGCGCTCCGCGGCCGCCGGATGCTCGGTATGGTACACTTCTATTCCCTGCAAACCGTCCCGTATGAATTCCGCTATACGCTCATCGACACTTGTTACTCCGGGGTGAGCGAGTACCGGAATACCGCCGGCTGCTTTTATGAGATCAAAAACCTCTTTTGGCGACATTTTTAATTTTTCAACGTAAGCGGGGGAGTTGTAACCGATAAATTTATCGAAAGCTTCTCTAAATGAGTAGACAAGTTCTTCTCGAACCATTGCGGCCGCTATATGGGGACGCCCAATCGCGCCTTCGCCCGCAATATCCAAAACCGTCTCAAAGCGCAGGTCGATTCCCTGTTTATTGAGATTGGAGACAATTTTTTGAGCGCGCGCAAAACGCGCTTTCTTCATCTCATTAAGTTTTTTAATGAATTCCGTATTATTGAAGTCTATGTAATATCCAAGAATATGAATATCCGTCCCCTGAATCTCGCTCGAAAGCTCTACTCCGGGAATTACCTCAATATCCATATCCTCACCCATCTCTAAAGCCAGCGGGTAGGCGTCGGTGCAGTCATGGTCTGTTATAGATATTGCTTTAAGCCCTCTGGCCTGAGCAAACGCCATGATCTGCTGCAACGTGCAGCTACCGTCGGAAAATGTTGTGTGAATATGAAGATCAACGTATTTTTTTATTGATTCCGGTTCTGGCAGCATCCTTTTTTCTAATTTTACCGTCTGGTGTTTATTGTTCTGTGAATAACTTAATAAAATAATTGATGGACAGGGTTTTGAATGTAAAAATTAGTAAAGGAGTGACAGATTTATCTGAATACCGCAAAAAAATAGTAAAAAAGGGGTAAAAAATGAGTGAAAATCATGGTAAACAGCCAAATAATAAAGATTCTTTTGAAGAAAATCTGCGCGATATTCTCAGCGGCGATGACGAGTGCAGTCCTCAGCCGCAAAAAACCGTCAGCCCAAAACCATCGGCGGCTTCAAAAACGCAGATAGAAAACCATCAAAACGAGCCGGAAAAAAAGTACCTTTTCCTGTTTTCGCTTATTAGAGTGGCCGCGTTTTTGGTTATGGTTGGGCTGCTTGTAATGTTTGTTTGCAGGACTATGGAGTGATGATTCAACCACGTCATTGATTAAAATTTGGAATTAACAAAAAATGTGCTGTCTTTTAATCCTGCAATACGTATCTTATAATAGGAGGTGTTAATTATGTCAAAAACTCTTGTTGAAGAACGGAAAGACAGAGTTAGTTATGCAAATTTCATAATCAGGACTTTTGCGTACGGGTTCAAAAGGTCAGTGCCGGAAGTTGTGGAATATTTGGATAAGTACGGCGGATTACAGTTTATATTTGATAACTATGAATATGAGCATACCCAATCTGAGTATCACACTCACATGGCGCTTTTAGAAGTTTGCAGAAATAACGGAGGTTGGCTGTAAATGCAGGTATTTCATGGCAGTGATGTCAGGATTGAGAAAATAGACCTTGCCAAAGGTGAGTTTTTTAAGGATTTTGGCAGAGGCTTTTATGTTACCAATGTCCGTGAACACGCTTATCAACGGGCAATAGATGTTGCCAACCGGAATAAATCCGGCAAACCTGTTGTTACTGAATTTAAATACGCAGAAAGCTATCCGGTTACTGTTGGAATGAATATAAAAAAGTTTGAATCTGTTTCTAAGGAATGGGTAGAATTCGTAATGCTAAACAGAAACAGGTACATTTCTCATCCCGCCCACACATTTGATATTGTGGAGGGGCCTATTGCAGATGATAAAATGGTCATTCAAATCAGATTGTACACGCAGGGGAAAATTTCTATAGAAACACTGATTGATAAACTTACATACAGAGAATCAACGCATCAAATATGCTTTTGTACCCTCGCGTCTCTTTACGCACTGGAACTTATTGAAGACGATGATTTTCGCAGTGCCGCTGATAATATAACAGGAGCCGTCTTAGAGGCTGTGGTCGCGGAATTTGAGATAGCGGAATTTGCGGTAATAAAGAAATTCTATTCTTCTAAATCATACAAAAAGCTTTCCGATGCGGATACCCTGCTTTGGCAAAAACCATGGCAGACGATTTACGAAATGTTTAGAGAAGAGATAAAAGCCTAGCTTACTGCCATCCCTCCGGACTGCGCAGAATCTTCAATATCTGAAACGCGCGCCAGGAGTTTTGCGGAATCTCTCTTCTCACTCTGTTAAGAGTCTGTACCGCCAGATTCCTCTGACCGTACCGCATTTGGTTTCTGGCTGTGTAGTAGCGGTGCCACGGGTCTTGCGGGTAAAGAAAGAGGTAATCGCTTCTGAATTTATCTTCACTTATCCTGCCGAGATAATAGTTTGCTATAAGTCTTGGGAGCGGGAACGGGTGAGCGCCGTTTATTATCTCATGTAAAATACTGTTTGCGGTGCTGTGTTCCGCGCATTTGAGCGCTGCCATCCAGTGGACTTCTGAGGTTGCGGGTGATTCTCTGTAAATTTTTTGATAGATAGAGAGCGCGTTTTGATAATTAAAATCGTACTCATAGATTTCTGCCAGATTGAACCACGCCTCCCAGATATTGTCTGTTGTGGTGTTAGTATGAATGATTTGATTAAAGATCTCCGCCGCGTCTTTAGTTTTTCCGGCGTTAAGATGCGCTTTGCCGAGAAGTGTTTTTGAGCGGGTTAGTATCTCACTGTTTTGCGGATAGAGCGCGGTGATTTCGTTTGATGTTAAGCGCGCCGCTTCTACATTTCCGAGTTTAGCTTGAATATCAAGAATTTGCAGATGGAGATTTCCCCAATGTTTTGAGAATTTTGGGTAGAGCGCGCCGTAATTTTTAATATTTTCTAACGCGCCGTCAATATCGCCCGCTTCAATTTGTTCGCCGCAATGGATAAGTATACCTGACATAATATAATGATTAATCGGACTGAGTTCATGCTCTTTGGATATTGCGACGATTGAAGCGTACCATTTGGGGGCGTCGTTTGTTCTGTGGTAAGTCATGGCGCTCAAAAATTTTGAGCGCGCGCGCATAGATTCGCTGCTTTGAAGACGGCTGCTTTGAGACAGGGTTCTTAGAGCGTCACTGTAACGCCCAAGCCTGATCTGGCACTCCGCAATTCTCAGATGCAAATCTTTTGCCCTAGTAAGAGCGCTTTGATCTACCATAAGCCCTCTGTATTCATCGATAGCTCCTTCAAAGTCTCCTGTTTGGCGGAAACGGTCGGCTATAAGAGCGGCGCTTGGGGCAACTGGAATTGAGTGGCGGTGCGCGTTGAGATTTGAAAACCGTATATCGCTGCCGTTTACAAAAAAGCCCATTTTTTCGTGCTCTTTTCCAAGCGGCGGGAAATAATCATAAACTCTGGCTACTAAACTTCCGTTTATGCTAAAAGAGACAGCATTCTCAAACCGTTCAATAGCAACGCGGTTTCTTGACTGCCAGGGAATTTTTCCGCTTTCAATATCCTGAAATAAAAAGTCGCTTCCCGGAAATGTAATTCCGCTCTCCCCGCTTCCGCCCCTATTTAGGTGAAAGCAGTAGGCGTCTTGAGGACTGTTGCCAAAGAGGAAAATACCGGCGTTAAAAAGATTATGGTCTGCCGCGCTTACCTCAAACTCAATCAGCACATCGCGGTTAAACCGCCACTCAAGTCTCGCGTATGAGAAACCCGGCGAAGATCCCTGTACCGATCGTTTGTATTTTCTCCATGTTCCTTCTTCGCCCCCAAATACCCATTTGTCATCTTCTTCGGGAAACTCACTGTGTACAAGCTGCCAGTGGGAACCTATTTTTTTACTTTGAATATGGTGATTTGCCGCAAAAATCATAAAAAAAACCGTTAATAGAGCGCCTATGGCTATTGGAGCCCATTTTTTACGCACGAAGCGCTTTGTGCGTTTTTTAAAGGAGGGAGGTTTCGCTAAAACAATATCGCCCTTAAGGTAGCGTTGTATATCATCCCTTAACTCATCCATTGTCTGGTAGCGCGCGCTGGGTTCTTTGGCCATCGCTTTAAGCGTTATCGCCTCAACCTCAACCGGAAGCCAGGGGACAAGTTTTGACGGCGGGATAGGATTTGCTTCCATGACATTAAGCGTGGTTTGATGAAGGTTGCGCTGATCAAGATAAGGGTTTTTAAACGTAAGCATCTCATATAACATTATGCCAAGAGAGCAGATATCGCTTCTATGATCTACAAGTCCCCCCAAAAGTCTTTCAGGAGCCATGTAAGAGGGCGATCCCATGATCTCACCCGCTTTTGTGATTCCGGTATCTATCTCCTCAACCGCTTTGGCGAGCCCAAAGTCTATAAGTATGGGAAACAGCGGGTCTTTCATAATAACATTGTTAAGCTTAAGGTCTCTGTGGATAATTCTTTGCTTATGAGCGTAAGAGAGCGCTTCGGCGAGTCTTGACATTATTTCAAGAACATCTACAAGCTTTGGTTTATTTTCGTGGAGATGGCGGTAAAGGTTGGGTCCTTTAATGAGCTCCATTGCAAGATAGTAGACGTTATTTTCCGCGGCGGTTTCGTATATGTTTACTATGTAGGGGTGGCTGAGTTTTGCCACAGAGTGCGCTTCGGTTAAAAACCTCTCGACAAACTGGTGATTTATGGTGACATTTGCGGGCATAACCTTTAAAGCGACTTCACGCTTTAAATCGAGCTGCATCGCTTTATAGACTACAGCCATGCCGCCCCTGTCAATTTCACTTATTATCTGATATCTGCCAATAGTCGTTCCCACATCAAGAAGCGTACGCTTCATGGAGGAAAGCATGTTCTTTATGCGGAAGCCGCCTTTATCGTTTGGGGCGACAGCGCCGGTGTTTGGCTTAGGTTCAAAAGACTGGGTATCCATATATATTAAATATAAAACATTTCTGTGTGAAAGCGAATATTAATGTATAAATCACCCCCTGTAAAATCGGGGGGACTATATAAAAGGCGCCTCTAAAAACTACCGCGCCCGCACTCCCTACCGGCTGCACGACAGGTGTGAGGACGCTGAGGGAGTACAGACACGGCCGTTTTTAGAGGCGCCTTAAATTTATATTTTTAATTTGAGTAAACAGGTTCCGCAGGTTTCTTTTTTACAGTATGCTTTAAACTCATCACAGCTAAATTTATCTCAAAAGTAGTTTCCGATTCGGAAACACTCAAAGAATCGCCCAAAATATCTGAAATAATTTCTCCGCTTTTCTGCATAAGAGGCTCTTTTTCCTCTTTAGTTGTTTTTTGAGCTAATTCGCCGACAGTTCGCGTTAGTTCCCTGATTTTTGTGAAAGTTTCAATTATTGCCAAAGTTGTTTCTGTTGCCTGCGAGCTTTTTAGTATTGTAGCAAGCATGTATAAGCCTTTTTCGGTAAATGCACAAGGTAAATATCTCCTGCCGCCCCTCCCGTTTGAGATCAAAATTTTTGATCTCAAACTTCGTATCTCATTGTCTTTTAAAGAGATAACGTATCCTGTTGGAAACTTATCAGCGTTGTTTTTTACCGCCTGATTGATCTCCCTTGTCTCAACACCGTACAAATCAGCAACGTCGCAGTCTAACAAAACTTTTGTTCCTCTGATTTCGATTATTTTTGAATCGACTTCAATAGCACACATACTCATGATAGTATCCCTTTCCGATGAACGCGGTGCATCGTTTAAAATTTTAAACATGACGAAATTATAAAACCGGAATATTGAGAGATTGAGATAGTAAAACGTGAAAATAAGATAGGGAAATGAGAATCTGGAATGGAAAACAGCTTAATGTTTATTTGCTTTAACAATATAAACAAACGGCTGTGGACAAATCAAGGTTTTTGGAAAAATTGGTAAAATGCGTCTAAAATTTTTGACCGGTATAGTTGGGTATATTCTTTGCAATCCGTATGTACATAATATTTTACATCCAATTAATTATAGATTGCTGATTATTATGAACAGGCGTAACTTAGCCAGAATAAACGCAGTTGTATTAGATTTGGACGGTGTACTTACAAGTACCGCCAAGCTGCACGCGGCGGCGTGGAAGAGAATGTTTCATTATTTTCTTATTCGTTATTATGAACGCGCGGATATTCCATTTATACCTTTTGATGAGGTACGTGACTACAGGGAGTTTATTGACGGGCGTCCCCGTTATGAGGGGGTGGAGAAGTTTTTAGAATCAAGGGGAATAGCTATTCCCTATGGGGCGCCGGATGATTCGCCTTACACAGAGAGTGTCTGCGGACTTGGGAATCTTAAAAACAACGTTTTTTTATCGCTTCTTCGCGGAATCAAGGCGTCTGCCTATAATGATTCTTTGCAAATGGTAAAACTCTGGAAAGACGCGGGGTTTCGTCTTGGGGTTGTGAGCGCGTCAAAAAACGCGCGTGAGGTGTTAAAAAGTACAGGTCTTCAAGATTTTTTTGATGTGATTGTAGACGGTAACGACGCGTTATTAAATGGACTAAAAGGAAAACCGCAGCCCGATACGTTTCTGTTTGCCGCAAAAATTCTTGGTGTTCAGGCGCGGCAGAGCGTTGTTGTAGAAGACGCGTTTGCAGGTGTGAAAGCGGGTTCTCTCGGCGGGTTCGCGCTTGTAACAGGGGTTTCAAGAGATGGACGTTCAAAAGATGAGTTTATTAAAAACGGGGCTGACATAGTGGTTTCATCACTTGATCAGATTCCTCCTGTCGGCGTATTATTAAAACGTCCGGTCAACTCTCTTCCGTCGGCAGTCAATTCGTTTCATGAGATTTTCAAATCGTTTGATGGTAAAAATTGCATAGTATGTCTTGATTATGACGGCACTCTAACCCCCATAGCAGAAAGACCGCAGGACGCGCGTTTGTCCGCACAGATGCGCAAAGTTCTGAGAGATCTCTCCTCATTAGTAAAGACAGCTATAATAAGCGGACGCGATCTTGAGGATTTACGCTCTCTTGTAAATCTTGACAATATTATCTACTGCGGCAGTCACGGCTTTCAAATCGCGGGGCCAAATTCACTGAAAATGGAGCTTGAGGAGGCTGACGCGAGTAAGGAAGCGCTTTTACAGGCGGAAAAAACAGTGCGCGATCTGCTTGGCGCAATAGACGGAGTGATCATCGAAACTAAAAAATTTGGTCTTTCCATCCATTACCGTCTTGTCAAGTCTGAATTAATTGAGCAGGTAAAAAACAGCGTGTCCGAAGTCGCGGCAGCTTGCCCTGAACTAAAAGTTACTCATGGTAAAATGGTAATTGATCTGCGTCCCGCTGTTGTGTGGGATAAGGGTATGGCCGTGAGGTGGATTGCTGACACTCTCTTTGACAATAAAGATGAAGTCCATCCTCTGTTTATTGGTGATGATATTACAGATGAAGACGCTTTTTGCGAACTGCACGGACAGGGGACAGCGATACTGGATGGTGATCACGGAGAGGCTACCTTTGCAAATTACTCTCTGCAATCACCGAATCAGGTTCAATCGTTTTTGGAAAAATTGATTAAGTCAATCGTTTCCTAAAGAGAACATTTGTTCAAGGTCGTGTTTTGAGTGAACTCTGAAAGCGATTTGCGTTTCAGAGTCTAAAATGCCGTCAAACTTAAGCACTTTATTTGTAACTACCTCAGCCAGATCATCGCAATCCTTTACACGTATGATCGCAGTAAGATCGAAACGTCCGGCGATTGAATACACTTCACTAACTCCGTCTATCGCCGCAAGCTCAGAGGCGATTTCGTTGACTTTGTCACGCTGTACTTTAAGGAATACAAATGCGGTTAACATTTTTAATCACCTTTTTCGTTGGAAAAAATAAAGGTACTGTATTTTAATAGATACTTGATGAAAATACTATAATAGATCGTATGATAGTGATTTTTTATGTTTGTTTTCGGGATTCTTTATTGAAGGGTTACATGGGCGTAAGGGTATAGGGGTTGAAGATTTTCAACCCGTACACCCTTACGCCCAGCCTTTACATCTTTCGGGAACTTGTAATTTCAAAAGAGATAAACAGAGTTTGTCCGCCTCTCAATATCTGCATTACAACTATATCCTTATCGGCCAGATTATCTGCAAAATTCTGATATGATTTTTTAGATGAAATATCAGTCCACTTCCCCTTGCTGCTTTTGATTCGCGTGAGTATGTCTCCCTGCGTAAGAGCTGCGCGTTCGTCAAGTATGCCTGGCGTTACGGCACTGATTATTACACCGTTTACATCTTTTTGAAGACCGTACTTCATACGTATTTTTTCGCTTATATCGCTTACCGCAACTCCGCATCTGTTTCCGGTAGTACTGCGCTTTACAGGCGGCTGTTCTGCGGTTTTGCCGCTTTCATTAGGTTTTTTACCTTTCTCCTGAACGGCGAGAGTCATCTCCGCCTCTTCCTTTTTACCGCCTCTGAAAAATCCTATTTTAACTTTGGTATTGGGCCTGTGCGCGGCTGTCAAGTTGAAAAGTTCATTTGCGCTTGTTACGGAGTGTTCGTCAAGGGATACTATTACGTCTCCCGCTTCAAGTTTGGATTTTGACGCCGGCCCTTTTTCACTCAGCATAGTTACCACAGCCCCGGATTTGGCTTCGCAGTTAAGCGCCTGCGCAAGTATGGGGGTGAGATTCTGCGATTCTATACCCAAAAACCCGCGCGCGACTTTTCCCTCATATACAAGCTCTTCCGCAACACGGCGCGCCATATTTATAGGTATGGCAAACCCGATTCCTATAGACCCTCCCGACGGCGACAAAATAAGAGAGTTAATACCAACCACCGCGCCGCTGAGATCTACAAGCGCCCCGCCGCTGTTTCCCGGATTTATCGCTGCGTCAGTTTGAATGAAGTACTGGTAGGGCAGATCAAGCTCTACAGTTCTGCCAAGCGCCGATACTATACCCGCCGTGATGGTGGATGGAAGATTAAAAGGACTTCCTATAGCCGCAACCCAGTCTCCTGGATGTAAACTATCTGAATTGCCTAAGAATGCTACCGGAAACTCAACCGGAATAGGGCCTATGAGTTTTAACACCGCAATATCGCACAGAGAATCGGCGCCTATTTTTACAGCGGTCAGAAGCGTTTCATCGTAAAGTCTTATCATTGCGCTGTCTGCGGCTGAGACGACGTGATAGTTTGTGAGAATGTGCCCCTCTTTGGAAATTATAATACCTGAGCCAAGTCCCTGTATCTGCGGGGTTTTGCTGTCGCCGCTGCCTTGAGTAGTTACGGGCATTACAGCTACAACAGCTGGCACGACCTGTTCGCTTATCTTCACAAACGCGCTTCGCAGATCACCGGAGTGGGTTTTGTTTTCGGCTACAGGCGCCGCGCTTGCGCCGAAAGTAACGCTTCCTCTTGGAGGGTGTTTCGGCTGGTCCTGAGCGAATAATGAGAGTGTACATAATGTAAATATCAATACCGCAAAGACATTTAAACGCATAATGTTTTCTCCCGACAGAAGGAGGTGGATGAATATGAGAGCGTACAGCGTATTATAGATCACACGATTGAATGTTACGCCGTACCGTCCGATGACCTCACATCTGTAGTGCAGTCTGAGGGTGGTACGGGGCACCGTGTTTATCGAGGCGTAAGCCAACATTTAATCGTGTCTTCAATAAGCGCTTATGCTCTTCGTTTATTGTTTGTTTCAAAGACGCAAATTTGATACCATCTGCGATTATTGTATATTTAAACCATGCGCAGATTCGACTTATATGTAACCTCTATACCCGATAACAAAGCGAAGCTCATTATCGCCCGTCACATTGCGTCCCTTAATCATTCAATCCCTCTGCAAACAGCTATGAGCATGGCGGAAAAACCTCCGCTCTTACTGTTTAGCAATTTGGAGCTCAAAGACGCGGGACAGCATGTAGCGCGGCTGAAAAGGTCTGGGATAGGATTTAAGGTTGTGGAGTCAAAAGTCACACCGCCGGAAGAGAGCGAAATTTTCATAGATTCCGCCGCGCAGAGTAAACCGTCCGAGAATTATGAAGAGTTCGTTGATAATCAGCCGCCTGTAATAGCTTCTCAAAATAATGCCGGCGCGCGGAATCAAACGCCTGTTTCCGAAAATTTGGCTAATGACAATAAAATAGCGGTAAATAATTACGATGAGGATAACAAAAGGCAGCCTGCGGTAAATCATGAAAAAGATGTTGATGATAGAAAGCGGTTTAATGAATCAACTGTAAATTATCGGGAAAATGCTGTTACACAGGAATCGACGCAAACTTCTCAGCGCGATGAAAGCAGTAATAACAATGTTGGTGATAAAAAACAGTCTGACGAACCAATTGTAAATCATCAAAAAAATATTGTTACTCAGGAACCGGCAAAAATATCTCAACGCGGTGAAAACAGTAAAGACAATGAAAATAATGTAAATGATAAAAAACAGCCGGATAAAAAATCCGCGCTTGATGATAACAAAAAGCAATCTGATAAAAATGACATTGACAAAAAACAATCATCGGATGAGAAATCATCCGCCCAAAAAAATAATAGTGTAAAAGCTGATGCAGACAGATTTAAATCAGGAATCCGTATCGGCAGCTTTGAGAGAGCGGAGCAGTCGGAAAAGAAAAGTTCGCGTAAGCAAACAATTATGGTTATGAGCATATTTATTATAGCGGCGGCGATTTTGTTTTTTCTGCCGAAGGAAAAGACGTTCGCGGTGAAATCAGCGGACGCGCCTGCGGAAATAAGTATAAAACAGGATAAATCAGCCGACAAGAAGCAAAATAAAAAAGATAAAAAAAGCAGAGCGCAAAAAGACGATACGCCAAAAAGCGCTCAAGGCGCTCCCGAAACATCTCAAAGCCAGGCGAGAAAAGAGGTCTCGGCGCAGCAGAGACATGAGGCAAACGCTTATGTAGACTCCGCCAAAACTTTAGGCCGCGACCCTGAGTCGATTATAGCGTTTTACAAATTCGCTATCTCCTTTAACCCTCAAAATCTCGCGGCATGGCAGGGACTTTTGCAGGCATACCGCGATTTGGAAATGGACGCGGACGCCCGCAGTACAGAAGAACAGATGAGGAAAATTTTTGGAGAGAGAATAGAGTCTATCAATTTAGTGGTAAAACCATTCGGGGAACTGATTGACACTTACGTAAACGATGACGGAACTTACAGAGTAGAATACAGGAGCAATAAACGTTCAAGGAATGATATTATAAATGATGTCTTCCTGTTGACGCGGGCAGTGCGTACATCCTGCTCATGTGAAAACATCTCCATTTACGCGTCTACCGGAACAGGCAGGGGATTGATTAGCCACAGCGGGGCAAGCACCTCCGTCCACTCGTTGTCGGCTTTTTCAGATCAAGCCCAAATTATTTGGTTAGATTAAGTTTGTATCTTTACTTTTACCCTTAACCTCCCACTTATTATATTTATATGATATGGAGTTTCGCGCCAGTAGCTCAGCTGGATAGAGCGTCGGCCTCCGGAGCCGAAGGCCACAGGTTCGAATCCTGTCTGGCGTATTTTTCAGATATTATCATCAATACGCCGGATATATACCGTATTTTTGATGATGATCGTTGTAATAAATGGTTTTAAGATGTATAATATTGAGGTACCAATTAAATATTAGACAGCACCGCCCGACAACTGCATGGAAACCATGAGGTTGTCGAACAGCACAATCCAATATTTAATTGAGGGATCAATAAAAGAGTAAATAAATTAACGAAAACATATAACAATTAAGCATTATTCAAGGGGGTTACTATTAAATTCCATACCAAGCCCCTCGGGATTTTCGATGTCGTGCTGCCGGAGTTTGAAGATGACGATATAGTCTTCAACTCCAGTATGCTCAAAGATTTCGTCGAACAGATGATTTCTGCGGGGAAGCGTAATTTCGCCATTGATATGTCGCCGCTTGATGATTTCTCATCCGGCGATAACAATGCGCTTCGTGAGCTTAACAAAAAAGTTCTGGGCGTAAGCGGAACATTTACGCTGCTATCGCCTCAGCCCAAAGTTGTGGGGATTCTCCAGAGAATGGATATCCCAAGCATTATGGGCGTGTTCAACACCGAAGACGAGCTTTTGGCGCTCTCAGAAGAGATAAAGAGACAGCAAACTCCGCAGACTGAATTTGAGAGTTTACGCTCAGAGATCGGTAACGCGTTTGGTGACACGCCTTTACAGCAAGCCGCCGCTCCGGCTCCGGCTGCGAAAGCGCCGCCTCCTGCTCCTGTTCCTATGCAGGAAGCGCCGCAGTCATTTGACGCGTTTGAAATAGCACCGCCTCCTGCGCCTGTTGCGCCCGCGCCTCAACCGGCAACGCCTCCGCCGCCGCCAAAGGCTCCGGCATTTGGACCGCCGCCGCCAAGAACAGACTCGCCTGTAGTGCCGATGCCGTCTTCGCAAGATTTTCCGGAAACTCAGCGTTTCCCTGAAGCGCCTGCGAGGGCTGCGGCAAAAGTTGTACCTATTGAAGAAGACTTCGACGATTTTGATGATTTTGAGGATAAAAAGAGCAAAAAACGGAAAAATTTTGATTTTGATGACGGCGACGACGATGAATTTGCAACACCGAAAAAAGGTTTTCCGGTAATTGCGGTTATAGCCGCAGTAGTTGTAATAGCGCTTGGGGTAGTGGGTGTACTTGTTTTTACGGGTAAAGGAAAGGACGAACCCGCTCCTGTTGCGGCAGTAACGCCTCCTCCTCCACCACCGCCGCCGGCAGAACCGGAACCTGTAAAAGAAGAAATTCCTGTCGCCACAGTTGACGCGCCTGTAGTGCAGCAGCCTGTAAGCGTGCCCGCGCCGGTTGCAAAAGCGCCTGCGCCGCCTCCAGTTGCAAAAGCACCGCCTCCCGCTCCTGCGGCAAAGGCTGCTCCGGCACCGGCTGCGAAAGCGCCGCCTCCCGCTCCTGCGGCAAAAGCTGCCCCGCCGGCGCCGACGCCGGCTACAAAAGCGCCGCCTCCTGCTCCTGCGGCAGCCGCACCAACACCTGCGCCTGCGCCGGCTCAAAGAAACCAGATTGTGATAACATCCAATCCAAGCGGCGCGACTGTTGAAATTGACGGTGAAAGGAAAGGCGTTACTCCTTATACATGGAGTACACCGTTCTTTGGCGATATGGTTATCTCCGTTTCTAAAGCGGGATTCACTAAAGAGTCAAAAAGTGTAGACTATAGCGGCGGATCACAAACCCATGCGTTCACACTGCGTACAGCGGCAGCAGCGCCTCCATCTCCGCCGCCTCCTGCGGCAGCGCCGCCGCCGCCGCCACCTCCGCCGCCCGCAGCAGCACCGCCGCCTCCGCCTCCCGCGGCAGCACAGCGTCCTGCGGCGCCTCCGCCGGCTGCGGCAGGAGCAAGTATTTTTATAGCGACTCTGCCTTCTCATGCTGATGTTTTCATTGGCGGCAGACTTATTGGAAAATCAAACGACGCTGAACTGCAGGTACCAACAGGTACACATCAAGTCAGATTCGTAAAAGATGGCTTGGAAAAAACCGAAAGCATGACATTTCAGCCGGGTAAGAATCCAACCCGGTTCGTTAATCTCAGGTAACGGCTGAACATAGCTATGATATAGTGTTAACGGCAGGCTCCCGAACTACAGGGAGTCTGCCTTTTTTAAGCGAAAGTATAAATACCTAAAAATGGCCGTCTCTCCCCAAATTATCGATAAAGTAAGAAATGAAATCATAGAAGGCGGCCTCGACGACCGCTATAAAATCAACGCTTACGAATTCGTTTTGAACGGACTTGATTTCTATATCTCAAAAATCGGTGAAAAACGTCACGTGACCGGTCAAGAACTCTCCATAGGGCTTCTCTCCTTTGCGCATAAACAGTTTGGACTCATGGCCAGAAGCGTCCTTAATAATTGGGGAATAGAGGCTACAGATGATTTCGGCTACATAGTTTATAATATGATAAGAGTAGGACTCATGAGCAGACAGCCGGATGACTCACTCGATGATTTTTTTGACGTTATGGACACAAATTCCTTTTTTGATTCTGTCGATTGCTTTAATATGGATAAAAGTTTTATTAAAAGAGTAAAAGGGGCTTGAGCGGCAGAAGCTTTTGAATCCGGGACGGATTAGTCAGCACACTGCAAAGGGCATAAAGTAATTTCTTTAAATGCTTAAGGAACTTCTCACTCCCGAAATAAAACAGCTCATTCATGAACGTGAATGGGCTGATTTGCGTCAGGCGCTTATAATTTGGCCTCCTGTGGAAGTTGCAGACCTTATTGTGTCTCTTGACGAACCGGAGCGGGTTCTTCTTTTACGTTTTTTACCGCGGCGCTACAGCGCGGAGGTGTTTTCTGAGCTTAGTCCGGTTTTGCAGGATGATCTGCTCAGAGAGTTGACTAATGAAGATATACGGCGGCTTCTCGCAGACCTTAACCCCGATGACCGTATCACTCTTATTGAGGAGATGCCGGCAGAGGTAACGCGCAAGCTTTTCTCGCTTTTATCCCCCGATGACCTCAAAGAGACTCGTCAGCTGCTTGGATATCCCGAAGGCAGCGTGGGCAGAGCCATGACGCCGAATTTTGTTGACATACGGGCTGAGTGGACGGTAGAGAGAGCGCTTGGACATATAAGAATACACGGGTGGAACAGCGAGACTATCAACGTTGTTTATGTGGTTGACGAATACGGGAAGCTTTTGGACGATATTACTCTTGGTCAACTCATACTCAGTCAGCCGCAAAATACTGTAAAATCACTTATGAACCGCAGTTTCGTCTCCCTTAGCGGCTACAGCGATCAGGAAGAGGCTGTGGCTATGATAAAAAAATATAATTATTTAGCCATTCCGGTGGTTGACTCGGCGGGAATACTTCTGGGAATTGTTACTATTGATGATATGATGGATGTGGCTGACGAGATTGTTACGGAGGATTTCCAGAAACTTGGAGCTGTGAGCATGGAGGCGGGGCGCAGCGACGGGCCTATTGACAGTATTCGTGACGCTGCGATTCCGCTTCTTTTCCGCAGAAGAATATTTTGGCTGGTATCACTTGTTTTTGTCAATATTTTTTCGGGCGCCGGAATCGCTGCTTTTTCAGACACCATAATGTCTGCGGTAGTGCTTGTTTTTTTTCTGCCGCTTCTTATAAACAGCGGCGGCAACGCGGGGGCTCAGGCTTCTACTCTTATACTGCGCGCCCTTGCTACCGGCGATGTTAAACTTAACGACTGGTGGCACATGTTTGTTAAGGAGCTTCTTGTCTCTTCCGCCCTTGGTTTAACGATGGGAGCCGCAGTTGCTGTGATCGGTTTTTTCAGAGGCGGAACGCGGATTGGACTTATAGTAGCGCTTGCTATGGTTCTGATAGTTATCACAAGCAGTATTGTAGGAATGCTTCTGCCGTTTATACTGCAAAAGTTTGGCAGGGATCCAGCTGCCGCAAGCGCGCCTTTAGTCACAAGTATTGCGGATATATGCGGAGTACTGATTTATTTTTCGTTGGCTTCTGCCATGATATAGTATATTTTCTATAAGGGGAAATTATGAAAAAAATTCTAATTGCGTTGTTGACAGTTTCATCTGTCTGTCTCGCTCAGCATCCGGCGCTTGACTTGTACAGTACAAGATTAACGGCGGGGCGTCCCTTTTTTACAGATGAGGGGATTTATAACAGTTATCATTTTTTTAACTCTCCTATTGGAGTATTTGAGATAGACTCATCCAGTTTGAATCTTGAGGCCGGATACAGTTTGTTTAGTCTTGACTATGAGAAAAGAAACTATCTCAGTATGCCGGTTTTGAGAATGGGAGAACCAAGCCGGGCGTATTTTCAGGTTTCATACGGGTATGATATTCTTTCTTATGTTACTTCTGAAGATGAAAATATGAGTCTGCCGCTGCACCGCTTCGGACTTACTCTCGCGGCTCAGTCTGAATCCGGCCTGTTTCAGGCGTCAATAATGAGCTCCGGTTATATCGGTACTCAAAGATGGGACATTGGCGACAGTACCAGAGCGCTTCTCGGTTTAGAAAACTTAAGATTCGACTTTGGTTCCAGAGTACATCCGATGGCGCGGGTTGGAATTTTTATAGGCGCCGGTCTTCATGTTGACACATTAAATTCATTTAGGGCAATCGGACAGCTGCCGCGCGATGACCGCAGCGCGCATGTAGTTCTCCCCGCGTTTGGCGGATTTGTTGACTTTGGCGATAAGATTATTCCGGCGCGCAGTCATCTCTCTTTACAATACGCGTCAAGCCGCTTTGTGTATGTGTCAAAAAATGGAGCCGGCAGAGAAGGTATTGACGGTTTGGGTAATGAGTACTCCATAATGAACGACAGTTTACAGCTTCTTTGGCTGACTGCGGGACGCGTACCGCTTGGGGAGCATTTTGCTAAGCCCGGACTGCTTCTGGGATTTTCCACTAACGCGGGGAAATTGCATTATCCCGATGAAGACAGCGATCCTTTCAATATTGGGCATCCCATCCCCGGCGGTGATTTTGATTTAACAGAGGTGTATTTCGGTATTGGGTCTGGATTTGAAGTATTCAATTACGCAGATTTTTTTATGGAGTATGTCTATAACTCGGCGTCGCTTAACTATGGCAATCATTCCGGCTTTCTTAATCCAACAGGTTTCCCAACGTCGCATGGACTTCATCACTTCGCTTTGGGGGTGTCAACTCCTCTGCACAATTATATCTCTACACCGCTCAATCTCACTCCGCGAATAGCGTACTTTATATCGGAGTCAGCCGGCGCGGTTCAGGCGCGCCGTATGAATACGCGGCCGCTTAATCCTGAGAGATATAAGTCGGCGCGCTATCAGCCTCAGAGGTATCTGGAAAATAAGGAGTCTACTTCCGGTTTTACTTTGGGATTAGATATACAGTCATCCAATGAAAAATTCGGCGGCTCTATACATACTACATTTCTCAATGAGTCTTATAGAGGGGAAGCGGGGGTAGAGATGGGGCTTGTTTTTACAATTGTTATTCCCGGATCGTCATCGGGGTTTTCTGAATAATGGAGAATACCGTTAAAAGAAAACCGCGCGCCTCCGACAGGGTTACGCACTACAGTGATCCCGCCTGGTCATATCTAAACAGTCTTGGAAGAGTTCCGCTCATGAACCGCGCTCAGGAGGTGCAGCAGGCGATTCTTATGCGTTTCGCGCAGTATAAACTCCTTGATATGGCTTTTAGAGCGCCTTTGATTTTAGATTCACTGTACCGAATCAGTGATCAGCTAAAAGAGAATATCCTTGACACTACGGATGTGCTGAAGGTTGAGGAAGATCAAATTAAAGACCCCGCGCAGATAGAGAATTTGCGGGCTGATTTTTTTGAAAGCATTACGGCTGTCAAAGAATTTGATACTAAAGTAAGAGAGCTGAGAGCGGTTGAGGGTGATTCAAGCGGTGAGCAGTTCAAAAACGAATTGAATAACCTTGAAGACCGCAGCGTTGACAAATGCCAGGAGCTGCGGCTTAAATCCGGACAGATTAAGGATATTCTCTTTAGGTACAGAGAGTATTTACAGGATAAAACGCAGGAACTTCTTCTTGAAAAATTTACTTATTGGGAGTCGATGCGCAATCAGGCCAAGTGCAATATTATTGAAGCGAATGTACGGCTTGTGGTGAGCATCGCCAAGCGTTATGTACACAGAGGCATGGAGATAAGCGACCTTATTCAGGAGGGTAACAAAGGACTTATAACCGCTGTGGAAAATTTTGACTACCGCAAAGGCTATAAGTTTTCAACTTACGCGATATGGTGGATTCGCCAGGCGATTTCACGCGCTATTCACGAAAAATCCAAAACCATTCATCTGCCGGCCAGTACCTTTGATCTTGTAACCAAAGTAGAACGCTTCAGCCGCAAATGGAGTTTACAGCATGGCAATGCCCCGTCAATAGAGACAATCGCGGATGAGCTTAAGTGCTCTGTGGAAAAAATAGAGATGGCAATGGAGTGCGCCGCTAACCCGATCTCTCTTGATATGGAAATGGGTAATGACGGGAGCACTATAGGGGAATTTATAGAAGATACCCAAAGCGAAGATCCTTTCAGCCGATTGTCGCTTGACAACCTTAGAGAACAGATCGGTATGGTTTTGGATTCTCTTGACCACAAAGAGAAAACAACTGTGATTATGCGCTTTGGGCTTGATGACGGCAGGATAAAAACTCTTAATGAGATAGGAGCTGAGCTCAAACTTACAAATGAGCGTGTCCGGCAAATTGAAATTAAGGCGCTGCGAAAACTTAAAGAGTCAAGCAGGCTTGCGGAACTTGAGCCCTGGAAAGAAGATTTAGGAAATATTCAGGAAGCTGAATATTGAACGATTACAGAAAGTTCGCCGAATGTATGAAGGTTTATCCATACACACAATAACATCATTATCGAAACGAACTTTCTTTGATATACTGAAATGCAGGTAAATATTGTATTGTACCGTCCGGCGGCCTCACGGCTGTAGTGCAGTTGATGGGCGGCACAGTACAATATTTGCCGGCAGGTTAGTATAGTTTAAAAACAGTGTTGATATGGAGTAAGTGAGCATTATACCTATGAAAATAAACGAAAAGCAAATAGCTGAAGATATCTTGGATACTGGCTCTGATATTGAAAATACCAGTCTCAATATTGAAGATATCTCTAACCTCAAAAAACTTACGGATGAGAAGTTCATAGAGATAGCCAGCGGCGACATCGAAGAACATATTCAAAGCGACGAGCATCTGCTTGAGACTATCGGTAAGAAGCCTGGAACTTATTACAGAGATCTGATTTTCGCAATTATCCAGATTCGGCTCCCAGAAGAGGAAGCGCAGAAGGACTGGAGAGAGATTCTTACGCATAAATATACGATGAGCGAAAAACTTGACCGTAATGTCGGTATTCACGTGGCTACGCTTGATTATTTTACAAACATCAAAAAGAAGCTTGCCAACCCCAAGATTGTTGACGCAAATGAATATGTAGATACCGCAAGCCGCGCTATAACCGATAAGCTCACCAAAGCCTATAACCGCTGTTTTTTTGAATATGAGTTTCGCAAGCTCTTTACAATAGCGCGTTCCACAGGCCGTGTTTTTTCTCTCATTATGCTTGACCTCGATCACTTCAAAATATTTAACGACTTAAACGGTCATATACAGGGTGATATCGCGTTAATAGAGACGGTGCGTATTTTACACGCCGTAAGTTCTCAGGGTGATACGGTGTGCCGCTTTGGAGGTGAGGAGTTTGCTATTCTTCTGCCAACGCAGACTTTAAACCACGCCATACGCACCGCTGAGAATATCCGCCGGGCTATTTATGATTATCGTTTTAATAATGAACGGAAACTGCCGTCAGGAAGACTTTCAGCGTCGCTTGGAGTCACATGTTACCGCAACGAAGTAAGTTCTCTTGCTGAAATGATTGAAGAGGCGGATAACGCTCTTTATGAAGCGAAAAATAGCGGACGCAACAGAGTCAAAGCTTTTTTAAATGATCAGGCAAGGTGATTTCATGGAATCTTTTATAGCGGGTAATACAAGATGCGTCTGCCTGCTTGGGTTTCCTGTCGCTCACTCTATCTCGCCTCAAATACACAATCACGCTTTTCGTAAGCTTGGATTACCTTATGTCTATATTCCGCTTCCTGTGGAACCGCGCAGTCTCGCTGACGCCGTTTATACCGTACGTTCAAGCATGGCCGGCGCTAACGTTACTATTCCTTATAAAGAAGCGGTACTTCACTACTGCGATGAAATTTCACCGCTTTCATCTGTTACCGGAACTGTAAATACTCTCTATGTAAAGGATGGGCGGCTTTGCGGAACAACGACCGATCCGGTTGGCTTTTATAGAGCGCTTGAAAAATCTGGTCATGTTTTGGGGGATGATAATGTTGTGATACTTGGGAGCGGAGGTACGGCAAGAACTCTTGGCGCGGCGCTTCTTATTGATAAAAAATGTTCTTCGCTTGTAATAGCGGCGCGGTCAAAAGAGAAAGCGGCGGCGCTTGTGTCTGAGCTTAAAAAAATAGGAAATATTCCCGTTGATTATTGTGAGCTTGGTTCTTCTGAGTCAACAAAAATTTTTAACGGCTGTACTCTTCTTGTCAATTGTACAAGCGTTGGTATGTATCCGCGTACAGATGAGACTCCTCTTAACGCCGATTTTTTACATTCGGGGATGACTGTGTTTGACGTGATATATAATCCAAACATAACCCGTCTTTTAAAAGAAGCTGCCAGTGCCGGCTGTAAAACGCAAAATGGTTTGTTAATGCTGCTTTATCAAGGATTAGAATCATTCAAATACTGGACAGGCGGCATAAATGTACCTGAGGATATTTTTAATATTGATGAACTTCAAGCGTTAGTAGATATAAGGAAAAATCCGTTATGAAGTGGATTGTTCGTCCGTCAACATTATCAGGTTCTATAGCTGTTCCGCCGTCCAAATCGCATACGATCAGAGCGCTTTTGGTCAGCGCTCTTGCTAAAGGAGAATCTGTCGTAAAGCGTCCGCTTATCAAAGGGGACGGGGAATCGGCGATTAAGGCGGCACTCTCTCTTGGCGCGCAGGTGGAGATAAAAGGTGAAGACATTTATGTAAAGGGAGTCGGCGGGGATTATGATAAAGGTTCCGATTTTTTTGATATGGGTAACTCAGGAACCGGACTAAATCTATTTTGCAGCGCAGCGGCGCTTGGTTCAAAAAAACGCCGCTTTGACGGCGACGCCTCTTTGCGCTCAAGACCCATGAAGCCTCTTATTAACGCGCTTAAAGAACTTGGAGCAAATATCACCGTTGAGAGTGATACGCAAGATCTGCCTTTTGTCATAAATGGAAGACTAAAAGGCGGCCATGTTTCCATTGATGGAATCTCCTCCCAGTTTGTATCAAGTCTTTTATTCAGCGCCCCCTTAGCTGAGCGGGATACACATATCACAGTATACAATATCCATGAACAGCCTTATATAGGAATCACTCTGTGGTGGCTTGAGAAACAGGGTATTGAACTCGAATATTCAGAAGACCTTACTTCCTATCAAATTCGCGGATCACAAATGTACCGTCCTTTTGACATGAGCGTACCGTCGGATTTTTCCTCTGCCGCGTTCAGCGCTGTTGGCGGCGCAATAGGAAAACTCCCTGTTGAACTTACGGGACTTGATTTTTCTGACCCGCAGGGAGACAAGAAAATATTTGATGTTCTCGCATCTATGGGCGCGCAGGTGATACATTGTGACAATTCAGTAAAAATTTGCGGCGGTAATCTGCATGGCGCGGTAATAGATCTTAACAGTATGCCCGACGCGCTCCCCGCGCTTTCAGTCGCCGCATCCTGCGCCAAAGGCGAGACCGTATTTACAAATGTGGCGCAAGCGCGTATAAAAGAGACCGACCGCATCGCGGTTATGGTCAAAGAGTTGACAAAAATGGGTATAGACGCGCGGGAGCTTCCCGATGGAATGACAGTACAGGGGGGATGTCTTAAAGGCGCGTGTGTCAACGGCCATAACGATCACCGCGTTGTAATGGCGCTCGCAATTGCCGGCATGAACGCGGAGGGCGAAACCATTATTGACACCGCTGAATCAGCGCAGGTAACGTATCCCTCATTCGCTGAGGATTTTGGACGCTTGGGAGCGGATATAGCGGAAGTTTAACTTTGGGGACGGTGCTATTTCAGCATTTTATTATTTTTTACCTCAAGGTTTACGATTGCGAACTTCACTTCCCGATCTCATTTCTTTGCGTTGGAAATTACTTTTAAGCCATATTTTTTTTGAATTCGTTCACGCGTTCTATGATAGTTTTTGCGCTCTTCCGGCGACATATCTTTAATTTCATCCCAAATCATAAGTCTTATGGCATGAACTTCTTTAAGCGGCATTGGCTCATTTTTGATATCAGGGTCGTTCATGTAATCATCAAGCGTTTTCGTCGTCATAATCTGCAACCTCCATAGGGGTGTAAATGTTGGTGACGCGATAAAAGGCATGCTGTCAGTATGATGCGATCGTTCCGTTTTTGGCGGCCATTTCCAACATTCGCATCACAGGGAAGAGAGATTCTGCAGTAAATTTGCGAAATCTTAACAGGTAAATAAGTTCATTATAAAACTTGCTCGCAACGACAAGGCTTAATTTTATGTTTAGTATTTTGCAAACATTATACACTGCGAACACCTCATTAACCAAAGCAGTCTTAGGATTTGACATCCCGCCCGGATTCATTACCTGAATGGGCTTCATCCGCACAAACCAATAAGCGAAGTACGCAGCGGTTTTATGCGCCTTTAAGCCATTGCATTTGTGAAATGCTATGTGCCTGTCCTCGTCTATAACCCATGAGGCTATAGCACAACAAAGTAAGTCAGGCTGCATCAGGACAGTGCTGTCTTTAAATATAGTGGGAGCGCTTTTGAGCGCATCGAACGCTTGCATCACAGCCGCGCTGCGGCTGTCGATTTCGTGTTCTTGCTGCGGCGTTAGATCACAACGCATCTAAGAGCCTCCCCAAACGCTGCCACGTCATCCTCGCCAACCTCGCCCCACTTCCGCGGGTCAATAGGTTCTGCCTCGTTCGGTTGAGTCATGAACGCGGTTTTCTGCCTCAATCTAACCTCTTTTGCCTCTCGTAGATAGTCTTCGTAAGTTTTAGCCATATAGCGTCCTTTTTGGGGTGATGAGTAATTTCAATATATAATAAATAGGGATAAATTGTCAATTTATCTTACATATATTTGAATTATAAACCACCTTTAAAACCGGACATGCCGCCTGCCGCGCTATGCGCTCTGTTAAACTTCTTCGTATAAAACGAGTCAGCTTCATTTCAGTTTTATCAGGTATGATTATCAGATCTGGATTGTAAATTTTTGCGCATTGCAGTATGGCTTCCCGCGTGTTTTCATACCTTACCGTTTGCAGCCACCGACATATTTTTGAGTGCGGTCGTTTAACAGCAGGGAATGTTGTTCCGGCGTGCACTCCGATTACTGCGGGTTTTATCTGCGGGAAAAAAGAGAGAAACCGGTTAAGATATTGCATTGCCGCTGTATATGAATTTTTATTTTTGACCGGTATCATTATAGTTTTTAAAGTCAATTTACCGGTTTGGTCGTCTATAATGATTTTACCTTCCGGCGGAATATACAGGATATTTTCTTTAAAGTTTGCCGCGATACGCTCTGGCAGACTTCTTAATAAAGATGGAAATATTGAGTGTTTTTCTGTTCCCACAACAAGCATATCATGGTTTTTTTTCGCCGTTCGTTTGAGTATCTCTTTACGTTTATTACCGGTTCTTACTATCTTTTTTATGTTTAGCCCGATCTCTTCAAGATCGCTTCTGTGCGCTCCGGCAGGGAGCACCCCCCATTTTTCGAGCAGATTTCTGACTCCTATGTGCTCAAGCGCTTCCTCTTCTGACCTTACGTCCACTATCTCAAGTGACCCGCATGACGCTTGCGCCAGCTTTAGCGCGTGGGCAAACGGCGCGTGTATATTGGTTTCTCCGTATATGGGGAGTATTATTTTGAGCCCTTGCGCGGGTTTGTTTATTGACCGCTGTTTTTGTTCATTCATAAACTACCTCACATTTTTTCTGTTGCGTGGCCTTTGCGGGAGTGTATTTTATTATTATTGTGTACTCTATATATTGATACCGCGATTAAATGCTGCGCTCGTGCCGTCCGGCGGCCTCACGGCTGTCGTGCAGCCGGCGGGCGGTGCAGCATTTAATCGTGTCTTCAATAAATATTGAAGATCCGCCTATCCCCCAAAGGATTTTTTTATGAGTAACTGGACAATTGATACACTGAAAAAAAGTTTTTACAATTCAGAATCTCTTGATGCCGCTCAAATTGATTTTCTTCTTGACTATATGAACCGGAATTTTCCGCCGCAAATTTTTCAGGAGCATCTTGACAAACGCAGACGCGCCGTTGAAAACGCGAAAAACGCAAAACACCTGCTTGAGGGAGCGCGTCAAAGTTTTCCCGCTGTTTTGAGTTATACCGCGCTTGAGAGTTCGTTTAATTCACTTAACGGATTTGCGGTAGTGTTCACAGCCGGCGGAGAAGGGGAGCGGCTGCGTCTCAGTTTGCTTAACAGGGGAGTCAGCGCGGATAATCTGCGTGACTTCACTAAAGCTACTTATCCGCTGAAAAACTTCTATAAGGATTTCGGCGCGCTGCAAATTAATCTCGCAATGATAAGCCGGATCTGTTCAGAAACAGGTATCGACATTCCGGTTATAGTAACTACCGGCCCGCAAGGTTCTCTTACATATAAAGTGATTCCCAAAGTTTTAAAAGAGCATAATGATTTCGGTCTGAAAAACTTGCGTATCATCGGTCAAGACGAACGTTTGCACTTCACTCAAGATGAGCGGGCCGCTTTCCAGATTGTAGACGGCCGTCCTCTGCCTGTCACTCATCCTGACGAAACCGGCGGCCCTCTAATGAAATTAAAGCAAAAACCGAACGCAGATACGCCAAGCGCTCTTGAGTGGCTCGCGTCTCTTGGATGTTCTAAGATTCTTGTCGTTCAGGGAACGGCAATTTATGAACCGCGCATGCTCTCTTTTATGGGCGCGGCGGCAAAAGAGCATGACTGCGCGGGGGTAGGGATTCCGCGTACGGCTTTTAATAATGATGATCCTTTCGGCACATTTGTTACTGTTGAAAAATCCGGCGGTTCAAAAACCTGTATTATTGAACAGGATATCCGCAATGATGTTACCCGTTCCGTTAAAGATGAGGCGGGCGGCGCGTTTTTACCGTTTAACACCGGATTTTACGCGATTGATTGTAAACTTTTGGAAGAGAACGATTTACCGGATTACGCTACTCCTCCAAAAGAGGTTCTGCCAGATTTGCCCCGCAGCCCAAAAATTGGTTACGCGGCAACGGACATTTTGCCTCTCGCAAAGCGTCCGCTTATTCTTACTGTTGAGCCTGATATGTATGCTGTAATAAAAACGGCGGAAGATCTCGATACGCTTAGCGTTACGGCGATTCGTTTTGGTTTGCGGGAGATTGTTGAGAAGAGATATACTGGTACATAGCATAAATCTACACCGCACGCAACTGCACGTAGAGCCGTGAGGCTGCTTAGCGGCACAGTGTAGATTTATGCCATAATTCAGTATAGATAACTTACGGTAAAGGCAGTTATGTTATGAATGAAACATCTGTGTTGAATAAACCGGCAGGCAGGCAAAGCAAGCTGTCCGCGCGTTTCAGGAACATAAACATGTTCTTTATTATTCTCATTTTGTTAACGATGACACTTGTAGGTTATGTCTCAATCTATATCATTACTGATAACGCGTCCAAGAATTTTGTGCGTTTTTATGCGTCGGAAACTGTAGAAATATTAAGTTCTTATTTGACTAAAGAGATTGAACTCGTACAGCGGGCGGCAAACTCCAAAGAGATAATAGAATGGTTTGCGGACGATAAATGTCCCGATAAAAAAATCGCCGCTTACAGAAAGATGATGCACTACGCGGATATGCTGCAAATCAACGGCTTATATTTCGCCATACGGAATTCGAGGCATGAATATTCAGTTGACAAAGACGCGACGTTTAATATGTTCAACCCTATCCCGGACAAAAGTGACTCAAGTAAATTTTATTTACTCAACCCAGACATTCCATACGATCAATGGTTCTTTAATTCGATGGAGTCAAAATTTGATTTTACCCTAAACCTTGACGTGGATAAGATTACAAATACGCGCCGTTTGTGGATAAACCACAAGGTAATGAAAGGTGAAAACGTTGTAGGCATATTCTGCTCCGCAATACAGTTTGACTATATATTTGATAATTTGTTCCATAAATATGACAGCCGGAGCGTTATTGGATACATCATCGACAAAAACGGTTACATAAGGTTGAGCAGTTACGAACCGGAACCAGATCTCATGCGCTATTATGTGACTGAGGATGACGCTGCTGAAAAAATGAACATATTGAGCGTCAATTCCGATCCCGCTTTTGTTTCTGCCATAAATCCATACCTGGAAAACCCCGCTATCCGCAATATTCAGCGCGTTGAACCGGACATAATGAAGCTCTCACGCGGAAATTACCGCTATGTATCAATCGCTCCTATTTCAAATACCAACTGGTTAGCCGTCACTTTCTATAACCCCAACGCTCTGTTCAATCCCACGATACTTTTGATGTCGATAATAATTATCGTTTTGGCGTATATAATTTACGTGGCTGTGAGCTCCGTGTTAATTCAACGGTTATTGTTCAAACCGCTTGCCAAGCTTACCCACAGTATTTCAGAGAGCGATTACGACATTGACAACATATACGGTTTAAACCGCAATGATGAAATCGGTGAGCTTGCGCGGACAACGCAGGAGGCGTGGGCGTATCTGAACGCGAATCACACGCGCCTTATGACTTCAATGAAAAAACAGGCGCGGCAGACTCATATCCTGTATGCTATGAATACAATGGCGGCAACGCTGTTCAGCGCGCATGATGAAGACGCTTTTAAAAAAGCCTTGCCGGAGGGCTTACAGTTTATAGCGGAATGTACGGACATGGACCGCATATATGTATGGCACAACGAAATGCGGGACGGTTCTCTTCATTATATTCTTATGTATGAATGGATGAACGACATTGGACGCAAGGGAAACCCTATTCTCGCGGGTTTAACTTTAAAGTATGAGAAAGACGCGCCGTGGTGGTTGGAAAAATTTACAAAGGATGAATGTATATGCGGCCCCATCCGCAATATGTACGGGCCGGAAAAAGATCTTATGGAAATTAACGGCGTAGTATCGGTTTTGGCTGTGCCGGTACATTTGCACGGACAATTTTGGGGATATGTAAGCTTTGACAACTGCCGCGTTGAACGCACATTACCTCAGGAAGATATAGATATTCTGCGTTCGGGCAGCTTTATGATAGCAAGCGCCATAAACCGCAATCTGCAAATGGCCGCCATCAGAGATATGGCCTTGAACATGAAAACCGCTACTGAAGAGGCAAATGCCGCCAACCGCTCCAAGTCTGTATTTTTGGCTAACATGAGCCATGAAATCCGTACGCCTATGAACAGCATTATCGGATTTTCCGAACTCGCGCAGGGCGATGATATCTCTCTGAAAACTAAAGACTATCTGATTAAAATACAAAAGAATTCTGAATGGCTGATGCAAATTATAAATGACATACTTGATATTTCAAAAATTGAATCCGGCAAAATGGAGCTGGAAAATATTCAGTTTGATTTGCATGACATATTCGCAGCCTGCCGTACTGTGATAATGCCAAAAACCATAGAAAAGGGATTAGCGCTGCACTTTTACGCGGAGCCGCCCAAAGGCAAGAAATTGTTTGGCGATTCCACAAGGCTTCGCCAAATACTCGTGAACCTTCTTTCAAACGCCGTTAAGTTCACAAACTCCGGTATGATAAAGATGCTCGCGGCCGTAAAGGACGCGGACGCTCGGTGCGTAACCATGTATTTTGAAGTAAAAGACAGCGGCATCGGCGTAACAGCCGAACAGATGATGACAATTTTCGATCCGTTTGTGCAGGCTGAAACCGGTACGACACGCAAATACGGCGGAAGCGGGCTTGGACTTACCATCACAAAAAACATAATTGAAATGATGGGCGGCAAGCTCAATATAGACAGCGTACCCGGCGTGGGCACCAAATTTAGTTTCGAGCTTAGATTTGACGCGATGGACGTTGAAAGTGAAGATGAGCCGGCGCAGAGAATTACATTTGACAATATTGAAAAACCCGCATTCGAAGGTGAAGTTTTGCTGTGCGAAGATAACGAAATGAATCAGCAGGTTATCTGCGAGCATCTGGCGCGGGTGGGTCTTAAGACTATTGTCGCTAAAAACGGAAAAGACGGAGTGGACATAGTCAAAAACCGCGCAAAGAGCGGCGGCAAACAATTCGACTTGATTTTCATGGATATACAGATGCCTGTAATGGACGGTCTTGAAGCGTCATCCATGATTTTTCAGATTGACGCTAAAATTCCGATTGTAGCCCTGACAGCTAATATTATGATCAACGCCAAAGAATCTTATCTGTCAAGAGGCATGGTTGACTGTGTGGGCAAGCCGTTTACATCACAGGAATTATGGCGGTGCTTGATGAAATATTTTAAGCCCATAACATGGCAAAAAGAAAACGTAAGTGTGCGTGAGCAGGCAGATAATGAACTGCGGCAAAAGCTTATAAATAAATTTGTTAAAACCAACAGAGAAAAATTTGATGAGATAAATAATGCCGTAAACGCCGGAGATATAAAACTGGCTCACAGATTGGCGCATACCCTAAAGAGCAATGCCGGTCAGCTGAATAAAACGCTTTTACAGCAGGCTGCGGGAAAAGTAGAAGAATTTCTCAAAGACGGAGTGAACTTTGTTATACACAGGGAGATGGAGATTCTTAAAAACGAACTGAACGCGGTTATCGCAGAGTTTGCGCCGTTAGTTCAAGAACCGTCTCACTCTGCGGACGCGGTTGAGCAGTTAGACAGCGCCGCCGCGCGAAAGTTGTTAGAAGAGTTACAGCCAATACTTAAGGAGAGTAACTCCGCAAGCCTGACGTTTATCGACAGGCTTCTTCAAATACCAGGAAGCGGGGAACTGATTCAGCAAATAGAAAATTTTGATTTTAAAATAGCAAATGAAACGCTTGCCAAATTAATGAAAGGGGATTTGACATGAGCGAAATTAAGAAAAATAACAGTCTGCTTATAGTGGATGACGATACGTCAACCCTTATGGAATTTGTCCATTTATTTCAGCCAATATATACAATTTATACGGCGAAAGACGGCCCCGGCGCCTTAGAGAGAGCGGAAGAACTTTTGCCAGATCTTATCCTGCTCGACATTCTCATGCCGGGTATGAACGGATTCGAGGTTCTTGCCAAACTGAAAAAGTCCGACAAAACTAAGGCAATCCCTATTATCTTCATAACCGGACTCAATGAAAATTCTAACGAAAGCGAAGGATTAGCCATTGGCGCCGTGGATTACATACGCAAGCCTTTTGACACCACGATTGTCAAGTACAGAATCCGCAATCAAATTAAGATTATTAATTTACAGCGTGATTTAAAACAGACGATCAAAGACGCCGAAATTGCCGGTCTGGCAAAGTCAGCGCTCCCTGTAAACATGAGCCGCGAAATAAGCGCGTCGGTAAACACAAACTCCGGCACGGCCGAGTCCATGATACAAAACGAGATTGCAGGTGATGAGGATATCGAAAGTTTGCGTAATAAATTTTTGGCTATAAAGGAGATGTGCGCGGACTGCAGCAGGAAAGGCGCGTTAGATATGCTTTCCCGTATAGGGAACGGTTCCGAAAAGACAAAAGCCGCGTTAGCCAGTATAAAGGAGTACGTACTCCAAAGCGATTTTGACGAAGCTGAAAGCGCGGCGGCGGAATACGCGAAAACTTTACAGCCATCCGAGTATTCGAGAGGCGGTTGAAAATATATTAGAACTTAGAACTGAGAATCCAATGCTTGGGATTTATCTTGTTTTTCTAAGCTCTATAATTTTGTAATTTAATTTATAAAATATTATGAAGATAATATCAATACTTAATCACAAAGGCGGAGTGGGTAAAACCACATTTACGGGAAGCATTGCTCAGGCTTTGGCTTTAACCGGAAAGAGAGTACTTGCTATTGACAACGACAGTCAGCATAACCTCTCCTCTCTTCTTAATGCAGGCGTTAAGCATCCAAATATTTTCGATGTATATAAAGCCTCTCCTCAAGAGGCTCCAAAACAGCTTTTGGGGTCAATTGTAAAGACAGACGTATCGGGGCTTCATCTCATAACATCATGCAGTGATCTGCTTGACGGCGTTGTTTTGGATGTTAATCATCTCAAAAATTGTATTAACGCCTGCGGTCTTGAGCGGTATTATGATTTTGTATTGATTGATAACGCTCC
>Ga0123356_10000479_pt1 | contig 44749 bp, 47 predicted proteins | sample TergutEmb28metaG_2_FD_92546 | JGI IMG/M metagenome (GOLD analysis project Ga0123356, IMG submission 92546) | Embiratermes neotenicus P3 segment gut microbial communities from Petit-Saut dam, French Guiana - Emb289 P3 | ecosystem: Host-associated > Arthropoda: Insects > Digestive system > Gut ...
CCGCCGAGCCCCGCCATAAACGGGATTTTCTTGTCAATATTAATTTCGATATGCTTTTTTATACCGCTTTTATGCAGAAATAATACAGCAGCTTTGTGCGCCGTGTTATCGGCGTCAACGCCTGTAATTCCCGTGCCGTCAGTAACTACAATTTCAACATCGTCAGCCAAATCAATAAGGCACATCGTCGTCAAAACCTCATGATAGCCGTCCTCGCGCTTGCCGAGAATGTCTAAGAAGAAGTTGAGTTTTGCGTAGGCTTTAACGGTTATCCGATTATTTAATTTCACGTAAAAATTCCTCAATACGCGCGAAAGCGTCGGTTAAATGCTTCAGCGAGTAAGCGTAAGACACGCGAACAAAGCCCTCGCCGCTCTTCCCGAACGCAGTCCCCGGGACGACTGCCACGCGCTTGGATTTAATCAGCCGTTCGCAGAATTCCTCGGAGGTAAGCCCTGTCGATTTTATGCAGGGGAAGACGTAAAACGCGCCTTCGGGATTGAAGCAATTGAGCCCCATATCATTGAAGCTTTTCACGCAGAGCCGCCGCCGCATATCGTACTCGTTAACCATGTAATCCACGTCCCGCCTAACTTCTGGCGAGCTTAGCGCAGTAATCGCCGCATACTGGCTCGTTGTCGGGCTGCACATGATTGCATACTGGTGAATTTTTAGAATCTGCGTCAGAATCGGCTCGGGCCCCGCGACCCAGCCGAGCCGCCAGCCCGTCATTGCAAAGGCTTTCGAGAAGCCGTTAATTAAGATTGTCCGCTCTCTCATGCCGTCAAGCGAAGCAATTGAAACGTGCTTTTTTAAGTCTTCGCCGCCGTCGCTATAAGTAAGCTCGGCGTAAATCTCGTCGCTGATTGCCATGATTTCAGTGCCGCGCAGAATTTCCGCGATTTCCTCAAGCTCATCGCGCCGCATAACTGCGCCTGTCGGGTTGTTAGGGAACGGCAGGATTAAAGCTTTAGTCTTCGGCGTAATCGCCGCTTTTAACGCTTTGGGGGTCAGCTTGAAATTGTCCTCAACTTTTGTGATTATCGGCACAGCAACGCCGCCCGCAAGCTCCACCAAAGGCGCGTAGCAGACGAAGCTCGGCTCGGGAACAAGCACCTCGTCGCCATCGTTTACAAGCGCGCGGATTGCAATATCAATCGCCTCCGAGCCGCCGACGGTCACAACGATTTCGTTGTTCGGGTCGTAGCTGACGCCTAATAAATTCTGCATATATTTGCAGGCTTCAACGCGAAGCTCGACCATTCCCGAGTTTGAGGAATAGCGCGTGTGTCCTGTTTCAAGCGACAGAATCGCTTTTCTGCGAATCGCCCACGGTGTTTTAAAATCCGGCTCGCCGACAGACAGCGAAATCACGTTGTCCATAGTTGCGGCAATGTCGAAAAACTTCCTTATGCCCGAAAACTGAATGGATTTGACCTTTTCGGACAGTATTTTATCATAATTTATCATTAGGGAGAAACAAGGCTCCTTTCGTCGTCAGCATCAACAGGGAAAAGCGTGTCTTTTTCCTTAAATCGCTTCAGTATAAAATGTGTGGCTGTCGATAAAACGCCGTCCATGACTGCTAAATGGTCAGATACAAACATGGCGACCTCTCTTAAATTCTCGCCCTTGACCGTCACAGCCAAATCAAAACCGCCGCTCATGAGCTGAACGCTCACGACCTGCCTGTTTTGGGCGATTTTATTTGCAATCGCGTTGTAGCCGTTTTCCATTTGCGGCGAAACTTTTAACTCGACAATCGCGGTAACAGCGTTTTTGTCATACGCTTCTTCGTTAATAATCGCTGTAAACCCTACAAGAATCCCCTCTTTTTCAAGCTCGGCGATTTCCTCGCCGACAGCCTGCGCTGTTACGCCGAGCATTGCTGCGATTTGTTCGTCGGTGAGTCTCGCATTCCCGCGCAGAATGTGCAGAATTCTGTCTCTGATGGTTTTAGAATTGTCCATTTTTATTCTCCTTCCGATTTTTGTTTGGAATTGTAAATCAAATATTTTTTAGCGGCGAACAAGCCCGCAATCGCTATTACGCCGATTAATAAATCAATCGTCCGTTCGTGATAAATTACCGTCTGCCGCGCAATTGCAAAAAGCAACACGTCTATTACCGTTTCGGGTGTCAGCTTGAACAGCATTTTCACGAACTCAACGCCGATGACAAGCGTGAACGCCATCGACAGGATTCTTTCAAAGTCGGCAGAAATTAAAACTAAATCCGCTCCCGTAAGCTCGAAAACCGCTTCGACTAATTTTATTGCAATCACAATCAACAGCAGCAGCGCAATCACAATTTCAAACGCTTTTGCGGTTTTCTCAAGATGCTTTAAGCCTATTTTTTTCATTGTTTCTCCTCTCAAACGGTGCGCCGAGGGCGTCGCACCCTACATAATATCAACGAATACAGGTTTTCTTTTTTCAAAGTAAGCGATTCGCCTGAAGCCTGCGGCTTTCGCTATTTCCGCGCCTTCGCGGAAATCCGCGGCTAAGTCGGAGGTTCTGTGCGCGTCCGAGCCGATTGTAATTATTTCGCCGCCCGCTTCCTTAAACATTTTCACGTGTTCTAAGCCGGGGTCAGCCCTGCCGTAGCCCTGTTTGCGAAGCCCGCCTGTGTTGATTTCCAAGCCGATTCCGCGCCCTACAGCAGCCTTGAATATTTCGCGTATATTCTCTGTATATTCGGTTAAATCTACCGCGATTCCGTCCCGCCCCGTAATATACCGCAGAAAATAAGTCAAGTGCCCGAGCACGTCTACGTCGGCGTGCTGTGCGGTTTCAAGCATTTCTGCGAAGTACAGCCGCAGAAGCTTCGGAATATCCTGCGAATGATAGTCGAGATAATAAAAATCCTCATGCTCTCTGACCTCGTGAATTGAACCAATGACGAAATCAAAGCCGAAGTCCGCGATTAATTTTTCAGCAAGTGCAGGCTCATGCATGAACTGCCCGAGCTCCGCCCCGAAGCCGATTCTGATTCTGTCGGCGTATTCTTCAATCAGCGGCGGGATTTCAGCCGCGCCGAGCGGCATTAGCTCGCTCTGCTTATAATACGAGCTGTAGTAATTGCTGACGTCGATGTGGTCGGTAAAAGTCAGCGCATAAAGCCCCAGTTCGATTGCTTTTTCAATCATTTCGCGGGGCGAATGTTCGCCGTCGAAGGAAAAATTGCTGTGTACGTGTGTGTCAATAATGTTCATAATATTTTCATTATACACCATGAAAAGCAATAATGCAAGATATTTTCACGTTTTATTTATTACGTTTTAGCTCAATTTTCAATCGCTGTCAACAAAAATCTCGCCGACAACCTTGATTTAGTTGTACGAAATGGCGCGCAAAATGCGATAATAAATAAACGTAACCCTAAAAAAGTTACGTTTTACGATATTCCGGCTGTGCTTGTGCTGAGGATTAGGAGGCGGGAGTGCTTGTCGGAAATGGGTGGGAAGGACTTGGGGTTCATATTTACCTCAAAACATCATTGTATTGCACGCAGTATCTTTGATATAATGTAGATAATCTATATTATATCAAGGAGAAATCATGAAAAATCAAAAACGACCAAAAGAATATTTTAAGGACAGTAGTAGACTTTTTGATAATAATGTGTTATTATCAAAGGGGGAGAAGGAAGGACACGGGTATTATCAGTTTCTGACTTCGGGTACAAATGTTTGTGCGAGATGTCAGAAGTTGCACAGAAAAATATTCAGGTATTCTGAAATTACAGAGAAAGAAGCTATACCGCCGATACACCCGAATTGTAGGTGTGAGATTGTGGTGTTGGAGGGGGATATTAATGATATATGGGATTCTGTTACTATAACAAGAATCGGTACTTTACACCCGGCGATTCAAGATTCTGCCATTGCGTTTATCCTTGCGGCTCAAAAACAGGATATAAATCTACGAATAACTGACGGTTTTCGTTCAATTGAAGAGCAAAATATATTATATGAACAAGGAAGAACAACACCGGGAGCTATTGTTACAAATGGTAGAGGAGGTCAAAGTTACCATAATTTTGGTCTTGCACTTGATGTTGTGGAAATGAAAGACGGCGTTCCTTTATGGGAAGAAACTGATTGGGATAAAGTCGGAGCTTTAGGGAAACAATTTGGTTTTGAGTGGGGTGGCGATTGGGCTTCATTTGTAGACAGACCGCATTTTGAAATGAGTTTTGGTTTTTCTACATCTCAATTTCTTCAAATGTATAATGATGATAAAACTACAGACGGATTCGTAAATATACAATAGGATTTAAGGAGTTATAGGAATGATAAAAAACATAAAACGTATATTTATATATTTAACTATATTATTATCATTTGTATCTTGCAACACGACACAAATCGTCGAATTCGATTCGACGACAGTTGTCATTTACAAAGACATTTATGATTACTCGTCGGAGGGCGGTTATATTCAAGCTGTTTTATTAAATGATGACATAAAATATCTTCATGTAAAAATTTTCGGCGAAACATATCGGAGTAATTTTAATTATTCTTTTAATGAAAACAACGTGATTATTTCTATTGTAAGAGAAAACTACACACAGCCATTTTACATTGAACCCGAAGCTGTTTTAATAAAAAGCATTGAGCGGGAAATGTATCTTTTGGAAAACGATAAGCTTTATGAAATCGTTAATGCAAGCGGCGTAATGAATGAGTTAAGCGATGAAAAACGCAATGAAATTGTAGATTTGATGAATAGTTTTGTTGATGAAGTATTTAACGGGAGATAATTTATGAAATCAAAAACGCTTCTCATTATATCAATAATACTTTTATTTATTATCGTATTTTCAGGTTGCAATGCAGATATTCCGCTTGATTCATGGCTCGGTTCATACAGCTTAACCGAATTTATTGAGGGTATAGGCTCACCCATTATGATGAGCTATGAAATCACAATTTACGAAGAAGACGAGAAATATTTCGCAGACATAATTATAAACGGTTTTCAAACTATGTCACGAATAAAAGCCACAGTAGATGGAAATGAAGAATCAATTGATTTAATTTTCGATTCATATTTGCCGGATAATATGTTTGAAATATTTGAGAAAGGTGATTTGCTTTTATCGTTTTCGAGGAGCGGAGATGAAATTATAACTTCACGGGGGCGAATTGAATCAATTTGGGTTGATAATACAGAACAGGGAATTTATTTTAAAAAAAGTAACATAACCTACAACCAACTATTCTACGGAACATGGCGGATAGCCGAACTTATCCCGCCGGATTTATCAGTTCCCTCCGGTCGCACCGTTCTTAATTCTGACGGCGAACTATACTGGGATTTTACTTCAATATTAAATATCGAAGTTACTTTTAAGGATAATTACATAAAATACGAAGGCGAAAAGCACGAATTAATGCATGAATTTGAAACGTACAGTCTACCGTTATTTTTGGAAAATGATACTGTTAATGGTTATTATTATGCGAGCAGTTTAGGTATTTCGGGAAATTATTTTTCTGTAGTTTATTTTCTGCACCCCTATTATCAAAAAACGGAAAACCTTGACGAAAACAAACTTAATCAGATTTACATAAGTGATTTGTGTTATTTATATTTGAAAGATTATAATACGATTTATGCTTCGGACAGCGTATTAATTTATCGTTTGGAGCGCATATAATTTAAAATATTTCCATTTACTCCCTATAATCCACACAGGCGCGGTCTTTCGTAACCGCACGCACAAACTCGCCGACGCGCTTATGCTCGGGGTGAACGATGTAAGCCGCCAGAGCTTCCTCGCTCTCGAAAAGGCTATCGAGCATAATATTTCTGTTGCTTGAAGGCATAGCATTAATTTGCACTTTTAATTCAACAATTCCGTCAATAAGTTCCGGTAATTCCTCTAAAAGAGCTTTCATTTTCTCTGCATTTTGCGTGTTTTCATTTGGCGTAAAACCGTCTGCGTAATTCCACATTACTACGTGTCGTATCATTTTTGTAACCTCTGAAAATTTGTTTCTTTATGATACCACAAAAAGTTTAAAATGTCAATTAGAACAAGAAAACCGCCGTGATTACGGCGGTTTTGATGCTTCAATTAAATCTTGTCAATTAAGCTTGCGATTAATCTGAGGATTTGTAACGCGTCTGCGCCATGTTTATAAATGCTCATCCACTTTGCAAAATATTCATGGAAATACTACGTTGTTTTGTTTGCGGTCATTTATGTAACTCTCCTGTAATAATTATTAGCGGCAAAGCCACAAATCAATTATACAAGAGGTTTTGCATTTGGCTATACAAACATCTTTTGTAAATACGCTGTTTTTAACAGCTTTACTTAAAACAATCGGCGAGCAGTTGACGTTCGATAACTGCGAATAGTGATAAAACCTGCATATTATTTGAATTATCGGTACATTTCTGCTTGACAAGTTATAGATTTTATGCTATAATTAGAGTATAAGAAACGTGCCGAATTTTACTTAAACATTTTGAAAGGAAGTGTTTAAATGGCAAATATAACTAAGCGCGGCAACGCATATTTAATAACTGTTTCGTGTGGGTAGGCAGTAGACGGAAAACAAGTCAAGCAGTTTGCAAGCGAATACTTGAAAGACGTTGCACCGTCTAACCTTAAAGCGAATACACTTGCGAATTATCATAATTACAGCAAGAGGACGTTTGCGGCTATCGGTCATTTACGGTTAGACAAAGTAACACCTCGACACATTCAACAGTTTATTAAAGACTTAGAAACTGGCGAACGATTTGACAAGTACCGCAAGGGGGCTTTATCCGCAAAGACTATCAAAAACCATATAGCATTTATTTCTTCGGTTTTTGAATATGCTCGGAAAATGCAAGTGCTTTCATTCAATCCGTGCGGCTCTGTTATTCTTCCGAAAGACAGAGCAGAAGAACAGCAACAAGAAATTTACACAGTAGAGGAAACGCAGAACATTTTAGCTTTATTGTGTCAAGAGGAAAAGAAAAATTTTCACTACGTCATTTATTTTCTTCTCGCTGTCTACACAGGATTCCGCAGGGGGGACGCTTATGTCAAGCACAAACTAAAAAATTTTTCAAATTATTTTATAAATCGAAAAAAAGCGCAGCACCCATCGTTGTTTAAGGGTACTGCGCTTCATATATATTTCGTAATTAAACAGCTTCCGTTTTTGTAAAATTCTCAAACTTCCAGTGAATCTCAATATGGTTATTCGGGAAGACGAGAACTTTTTCAATAAGAGCATCCACAATATCTTTCGGTTCAGCCGTTTCGCTTAGTGCGTTTTTTGCGAGAACAGCAGTTTTGTTATCCGCTTCTTTTTTGCGAGCCGATTGTTGGAAAACGGCAAGTTGCTGAGTCAACTGCTCAATCTGCTTCGTGTAGTCGTCTTTGAGCGAATGAAAAGTATCACGGTCAATTTCAAGGCATATAAATTTTTCATAGCACTCCTGTCGCTGTTTAGAAAGCAAACTGATTTGCTTTTTTATTTCAACACTATTGAGCTGAACAACAGAGCCATCAAGCTGACTGTTATTTACCGCAGTCTTACGGAAACCCGATAAATCAACGCAGTTCAAAACAACCTCGGCTTGTTTTTTGATTATATCCATAACAGCATTTTCGAGTTCATCGGAACGACACTTCATTTTATAGCACTTCGCCGCAGGGTTTGCGTGTGTATGAGCGCACCTGTATACAGGCGGATTGGTCGCATCGCCGTATGAAAGTGCATAACCGCGACAGCCGCAGACGACTTTCCCGTACAACAAATAATCGCGTTTTTTCGTATTTTTACGGCTTTGTGAGCGGATTTTCTGTACTTCTTCAAAAACATCTTTAGATATAATCGGAAGGTGTTTATCGGCGATTATTATCCACTCGCTGCGAGGTCGAAGATAAAATTTACCGTTCTCGTCTTGAAACGATTTCCCGCCAACGTATGAGCCGATATATTGCTCATCTTTCAAAATATCCTTTAACGCCTGCGTTTTCCAGTGACAAGTCGGAATAATATTTGCTCCTTTGGTAAGTTTTCGTTCTTCGTTTAATGTAGGAATACCAAGCTCACGCAGCTTGTTACAAATATCTCTAAGCGATGAGCCGTTTAATGTCATGTTGAAAATCATACAAATCACTTCTGCTGTTTTAGAATTTATTTCCCAAATACCGTTATTTACAGTGTAGCCGTATGGAACAGCGCAAGATTTTCTTTCACCGTTTACTATGCGTTCTCTCAATTTGTTCGCATGATTACTCGGAACAGGCTTTTCGGCAATAAATGCTTTCGGATTTGCCAAAATTTCTTGCACTCTCTCGAATTCTTCTTTGCTCACAATTGACGGGTGGCTGTCGGGAATTATAATCCACTCCGAGCGTGGTTTTTCAATCATAGCTATTGAGCCGACACGGGAGGTTTCTCGCTTTCCCGCTACATAAGAACCGGTGTATTGTTCGTTAGTTAATATTCGGTAGATTTGCCGTGTAGTCCAGTTAAACTCCGGTATGATGTCCTTACCTTTTTTATGATAATCGTATTCCATCGGTGCAAGGCGGCGGTCAGCGAACAACTTATTACGGATTTGCGCCGTAGTCTTGCCGTTAAGTGCCATGTCATAAATCTCGCGGACAACCTCGGCGGCGAGTGGGTCGTGTTCCCATCTGCCTTTGTCGTTTTTGCGATAACCGTAAATCGCACCGCCGACAATGTGTTCGCCGTTTTGCATAAGCACACGCTTCGCGCTTTTAATCTTCTTTGATAAATCTGCGCTGTAATATTCGTTCATCATAAACTTGAACGCAATGTCAATACCGCCTGTGCCGTCTTTGTAATCATTAGAATCGAAGCGGTCGCTCACGGCGATAAACCGCACACGGTATAGCGGGAACACCTTTTCAATGTAATAACCGCTTTCTAATGCGTTTCGGGCGAATCTTGAAAAGTCTTTTACTATAATGCAGTTTATTCTACCGCACCGCACAAGCTCAATCATTTCTTGAAAAGCAGGGCGTTCGACGTTTGTTCCCGTGAAGCCATTATCTATGAACTCTAAAATCTGCGCCCCCGGCATATTCATATCTTCGATGTGACAATCAAGAAGAAGCCGCTGATGAGGTATACTCAGACTCTCGGAAACCGTGTCGTCTTGGGAAAGACGAATATACTTCGCTATTACACACTCATTCATTTTCTGTAACCTCCTCCTTGTTATAAACCGGTTCGTCTAAGAAACTAAACTTGACTTCTATGCGTTTGTCGGGATAAACCGTGATTCCGTCTACTAATCTGTCAACAATCTCTGCCGTTAAGTCGGAAATCTGCTCTAACTTTTGTACATTCGCATGAGCCTGTGATAATTCCGATAGCGAATGATTCTACGTCGATTGCTCCGGGAGCAGGGAAAGCGGGAGCGTTCGGGTAGAAAATCCGCACGGCATCTTCCGAGATTATATAATGCGGTGTAAGCTATAAGGAGTAATAATGGACTATTAAATACAACGGCTTGATAATGAAAAGTGGCAAGGTCATGAGTTTTTTTCAGCGACTATGCCGACAATATTATACACATTAACGGAAATTCAAAGTGGCAAAGCGTAATCCGCTTGAACGGTGTACGTTTCGACTGATAAAATAACCACCGCCTTGATTGATGTAATCAAGGCGGTGGTTCACGATATATCGGCTGTCTTTAGTTTTAGTTTAGGTCAACTTTCGGTCAACAAAGTTGCAAAAAGTTGTTGTAAATCCTGTTTGTTCTTGGAAGTTAGAACAAGCTGATGTGAGTGATAGAGCGGTTTGTCGCGGGTTGCGTGAAGTTGACGAAAACGGTGGTTTTATTATCAATTAAATATCAAATTAAAACTTAAATGGCGTTCCCGATTTTTCAAAGTGGTCGAATTCGACCACTTTTTTATTGCACACCTTTCATAAGCGGAATGTCAAACGCCTTATCACTCGACAGCATTAATAATGCTTCGGGATAACCTAAGCGATACAAAGTGCCGTTACCCGCTTCTCGAGCAACTCCGGGGAGGTCGGTTAAAATTCTGTATGCTTCTCTATCACGGAAAACATGATTAACAGAACAATCAGTTGTTCTCTTATGCGTTATTGTTGCTTCTAAAAATAATGGTGGTTTTGTTATATCTGAACACGTCATTAAATCAACTTCGCCTATTTCTTTATCGACGAATTTATAAGAATAGTGAATCTTCTCATACCCTCTGCGGTATATTTCTTCTGATTTTACAGCTAATTCATACAATTCGCCATATAATGCAGGGTTGCTACATAGAATTCCAACTATGTCCTCAATATTAATCATTAGGCGAGTGTAAACCAAAGGACTGATTACGCTTAAAGTATATTCTTTCAATACTCTATCTAAGCTTTCGGCACTGTCAACCTCGGCTAAAAGCACATGGGCTAAGTCTATTTTTTGTTTTTCATCAGCATTCTTTTTCAAATCAACAAAAGCATATCCATTCTTTAACAGGAAATTTAATGCTTGCGCTATCTCTTTGGGGGATAATTCGGTTGATAATGCGTTAGCTTGCCCTATCAAAGAACTTGATAAGTCAATTCCTAATTTACGCAAGGTTTTAGCTGTGTATTCTTGTTTTCCCGGAACTGTTTCGCCAAAACTCTTTGTATTCACATGACGGTTCAAGGTGTATGCAAGCACATTGTAAACCGCCTTTGCTAAATCCTTAGACAGCACTTTATGACGTGTATCGCAGAACAAATTTTCCGCAGAGATTTGCATTTCGTCAGAAACTTCGCCTAAATATCCTACATTAAAGGAAATCCTCATTCCTTTGGGAATATCTTTTAACCGATAAAAATCTTGAATATCGCTGTCCGTAGGAGTGTAATCTTCGCCATACTCGCCGATTCGTCCCGAAAAGTACAAATATTCCTCAAAACTCAAAGGGAACATTTCTATTTTATCACTGCGACAACCTAAATGTTCTATTCCAAGCTGAGATAACGCACCATAAGACGAGCCTGTTATTACTAACCGCCGTCCTTCTAATTCGGTATGAACATCACGATATACCATATCATAATCTTTCACATAGCCGATTTCATCAAAACATAACAACTGCTCCGGTCTGTCGAATAATTCCTCATATTCGGCGGTGGTCATAAGTGTTTCTTTGAAATTGACATAATAACCGCCATATGCCTCCGCAAACTGTTTCAACACAGTAGACTTACCGACACGGCGAATTCCCAAAACGATTGCGACGCTTTGGTTTTCATCTTTTAACCACTTTTCAAGTTGGTAAAACGCTTTACGCTTTTTCATTTCACTTTTTCCTCCCCCGATTATTCCTATACATATCCGATTTTTCCAACGCTTTTATCAACACTTCCGTTTCTTCATCTGTCAAGACTTTGGTATTCAACCCAATTTGCTTTCCGAGAAGTGCCAACTTCGCTCGACCTTTACTCTTACTTTTCATTAACTCGTCAATATCGCCTGTTAGTGCCTTAATCACGTCCGATTGCTCGTCAGTACGGACGTTCTTTTTGTGTTCATCGTACATGGTAACAATCAAGCTGCGGAATCGCTCAATGACCTTGTTCAACAAAAATTCATCTTCGTTGATTGCCCCCTCTTTGAGAATCTGAATCGCCATATCATTACCACCGACCTTGTACTGCTCACGGATTTTATGTTCTGCCAACTCAAAAACAGCGTTCCATGACTTAACCTGCGTGTCGATTGTGCGGTCAAGATAGATTTCAACGGCAGTCAGTAACTTGAAGAAATCGGGATGAGCGATTAACGCGCTTAATAATCGGGTGTTGATTTTCTGCTCTCGGAGCGTTTCAACCGCAGAATCGGACAAACATAACTCATTAACCTTTATATTATATGGTATGCGGTTATCCGACAATCCGAACAGAAAATCTGTCGAAACTTTGTAAAAAGCCGCTAATTCCCGAATATCTTGATAGCCTGTGCGGTAATCTTCTTCGCTTTCGAGCCGTTGGAGCGTGGAAGTGGGAATCATCGTCATTTCGGATAACTCGGCGATGGTTAGCTTGCGTTCATCACGCAAATCACGCAGTTTCTCTTGTAGTGTGAGTGTGCAGGTCATAGGCATACCTCATATATTATTGAGTGTTAGTCTATATTCTAACACATTTTTTTGAATTTGTCAACGAAACCCGTTTATGGGTTTTATTTAATTTTATCGAAAATAACCCAATTTCGGGATATACGGCGTGACCTCGCTTAAAGTGGTATGATGTAGTCAGACAAAGCAACAAATAACCGCAGAAAGGAGGGAAAAACCGTGGAAAACAAAGAAAGATTGCTTACCATTAAGGAAGCCGCAGGGCTGATTGACGGACTGACCGAGTACAGAATCCGCCAACTCTGCGTATCGGGAACGTTGAAATGCTTCAAAGCCGGTAGAAAATATCTCATAACCGAGCGGAACTTACGCTCAATGGTTTTCGGTGAAGATTCGATAGCTTAGACCCCGACAATGCACCTTGAAAATTGAATGACCGTCCGAACGGAATATTTACTCAGCGAAGTATCTGCATTAGGCTTGATTGGATTAATCCAATCAAGCTGCGTACCAAGAGTAGAGAAACGATAAAACCGCCGAGTAGGGTAGGTTGTTAGGAATCCGTTCGGGTGAAACGGCACTAAAACTAAAATCTAAACTATAAATCTATGAAAGGATATTTTATGCAAAACACAAAACTAAAAATATTTTCAATGGAAGAAATCGAAACGGAATACGTTTCATGGCTATGGAAGCCGTATATTCCATTCGGGAAAATCACAATCGTACAAGGCGACCTCGGTGACGGTAAAACCACCATGATGTTGGCAATCGCCGCCGATTTAACGAGAGGACGAGCGTTACCGACAGGAAGCACCACCGAACCTGTCAACGTGTTGTTTCAAACTGCTGAGGACGGACTTGCCGATACAATCAAACCCAGACTTGAAGATTTGGGGGCGGATTGCAATCGGGTTCATGTTATAGATGAATCAGAGAAATCGCTGACGTTTTCCGATGAACGAATTGAACAGGCTATAATAAAAACCGAAGCAAAGCTACTAATTCTTGACCCGCTTCAAGCGTATATCGGTAGTGGTGACATGAATAGCGCAGGCGGGATTCGTCCGTTGATGAAACTTCTCGCAGGTGTTGCAGAGCGTACCGAGTGTGCAATTGTAATTATCGGGCACCTTAATAAAGGTAAAAGTAAATCGCAGTATCGTGGACTTGGTTCAATCGACATCTATGCCGCCGCTCGAAGTGTGTTGACCGTCGGACGAATAGGTGAATACAGTCGAGCGGTTGTTCAAGGTAAATCTAATCTCGCACCGCCGGGGAAAGCAATCGCATTTGAACTTGACCCTGTTCTTGGATTTAAGTGGCTCGGTGAATGTGACGTTGACACCGATGACGTTATAAGCGGTAAAGCCAACCGACCCGAAAGCCAGTCCGATAAAGTACGGCGAATTATTCTATCCGCATTGTCGGACGGTAGCGAAATCGCGGCGAATGACATTATCGAAGAAGCTAAAGACGAGGGAGTGTCTACTATTACACTTAAACGTGTCAAGAAAGAACTCGGAGTAATATCTACCAAGCGCGGCGAACAATGGTACTGGCAGTTCTGTCCTCTTATTATGAGGGCGGTAACAAGTTATTCCGTTCCCGATTGCCCCGAAAAGTGAAAATTTTGAGGTCGGACATCAAACGGACATCAAAACCGAAAAAACCGCATAATAAAAAGCCGCAAAACCGCTCTATGAGCGACTTCACGGCTATCTGAGTGACAGGATTTGAACCTGCGGCCTCTACCACCCCAACGGCTTCCGGGCGTTTTGGCGGATTTTGTTAAACGTCGTTTAACATAGGTATAATGCGGTTTTTCAAGATTTCGGTTTTGGCGCGTTTGGGTCAAATTTGCCCTGTTTTGACCCGTTTGTTGGACAAATATTGGACTGGGATTTAGTTAGTTATAATAACTAATTTCTTTTTATTTCACTAAAACATTTATTTCACTAAAACATTTAATGTCAATCATTATCATCCCCTTCAATCATCGAAATTTTCTGTTGCCCAAGGCTCTTTGCGTTCAGTTGGCTGACAGCGGGTTTTCCGGTGCGTAGTTCGAGTTGTTCACGGGCGATTTTTGCCGTTTCTGCACCCTCACGAGCAACCTCTGCACTTTCAGCGAATCCGACAGGCTGACGAGCAATAGATATATCGGTAGCGGCGACTTCCGCAAGCATATTAAGTACAAGCTCAGTATTTGTCATATTATCACGCAGATTTTCTTTCTTCAAGCCCTTGTACTTGCGATATTCACGGGTAGTCATGCCGCTCCAAGTCCTGCTCATCAAATCGGTGAGAGCGGCATACTCAATGCCCTCTTGAACTCCGCTTTCGTCCCATTCATCGGTCAATGCTTTGCGAACCTCAATTGATTTAATCCGCTGATTTATCCAGTTTTCGCTATAACCTAAACGGCGGTAATTCTGTATAGCACGGTCGATTGACAATTCGGGGTCAACGGTTTCATCAATGCGTTCGCTCCCGACTTTGGCGAGCCACAGCTTAAACGGCTCGGCTTTTTTGCTCGGAACTGACTGAATAAGCCGTAAAACCTGCTCTGTGTCCATGACGTCTGTTTTATAATTTTTGCCATCGGCAGCAGGCAATTTCAGTTGACTACAATTTGTAGCCAACTCGCTTCCTTCCTTTTTCAATCGCGTTTTTAGCACGCTCCAATACTTACGCGCACCGTCATGCGTGGGTTGTTCAGTTAATATTTCTACTATATCCAAAACAGAAAGCCAATATTTTTCGTTTTCCTCGTCCCAAATATACCGGACTTGCTTATCCTCGAATAATTTAATTTTGTTTTTGGGTTCACTCATGGCAACTATCCTTCGTTTATTATTGTTTCGTTAAATATTTTTGATTTCTGCTCGTTGGTTTATCAGGAATAGTCATAGTTATTTTTCCGCTTTCAAGAAGTGGGGTAATATAAGTTTTTACAACGTGGTTTTTATCTTTCAACTTTAAAAGTTCTTGAATTTCTGTTCTGCTTCGCGGAATAGAGCAGAATTTTATAATTTTATCTTGTGGGGTATCTTGTGGGGTATCTTGTGGGGTGGTTTTTTCAATTTCAATTTGCAACTTTAAAACAACTCTGTCGGGATTAAACTGTTCGACTAAAACAGGACGGTTCAATCCGTTTTCTTCCCATACTGAGTGAATCCCATATAAGCCGCTTCCTGCACGTTCACCGATTAAAATAAGAGCGAACATCTTCATTAGTGTTTGATTCCGTGTGTCAGAAACGCCACCGCTCACGGCTTCGTCAACACTAATTCGCATTGAACCGGGATTCGATATTGTAATTTCTTTGAATGATTTCTCAATTACAAGCCCCCGACGTTCATAGTAATTAGAGTGAATGAGAGCATTCGCAACAGCTTCCCTTATAGCTTCGTGCATAGGGGTATCGTCAATACGGTCTAAACCATTTTTCAATTTGAACGGTGTTTTTACATCGCCTGTAACTCTTGCATAAATCTTGAAATAGAAGTCATATAAATTTCCGCTCCACTCGCCTAAATTGGAAACGACTCTATCGCTCCAACGAGTGGTTTCGTCGAGCTTTTCGCGATAATCCAAGAAGTAATTAGGAAACTCCCTAACGATTTCATATTCATAGCCAAACATTAAAATTCCTGCAGCAGTAGGGTGGACTTTTCCGGTTTCCTTGTCTTTTGCTAATGCGCCGATTTTCAATAAGAGCTCATCAACGGGAATATCATTCCAAACGTGCTTTGGCTTTAAGTTTGAGAATCTCGTTTTATATCGCATGACCGTATCGTTATCAAAAGAACTAATGTCATGTTTTTTCAACATTAATAAATCGTGCGAGTTATCATCGCTATCGCTAATCATGTTTGTTACTTCAGATTTAGTACAATGATAATCACCTTCACCATTTCTGCGGAATGAGCCTGTAAGTGGATTTTCGCCAATATAAACAGGCTTGAACTGACGTTCCGCTCTCGGAACATCGATTTTTATAATTCTTTTGCCCTTAGAAACTTCAATAATCTGCACGTTATGGTCGCTCAAAGTATTTACGCTGACAACTTTTTTGTTGTTGATATTATTCCAAAAATCCTGCAACATTTTCTCGGCATTTTTGACACCCGACATACTGAAAGTTTTATCGCTGTTTTCGGTAACACCAAGCAAAATAACACCGCCGAGCGAATTCGCAAACGCGGAATACGTCGCCCATATACTTTTAGGCAAGGTGGTTTCTGCTTTTTTCGCTTCGATGCGGTTATTTTCTTTGTAATTTGATAAATCTTTTATCGAAAACATAGATTTTACTCCTCGCTTCAATATGTTATGTCATAGTATATCACAATTCTAAGATAAAATCAAGTTCCGCTTTCCATGCCGCTGTCAATCTTTGCAAGCTCCACACGGCATTCGCCGGACTGGTGGAAGGCATACACACGACAGGTAGCGATAAACCCAATTTCTGACATAGTTTATACGCTTTCGCGCCGTTACACAAAACTTTCTCAATCTGCATTTTGCTTATAAATCCGGCGATGTTATTATAAACCGGCTCGCGAATTGTCGAATCATCGGAGCCTGTAATTTTGCACGATTCTAAAACGTCCCATAAAGCGATTTTATTCGCCAAAAGTAGCTGCGTTTTATCCTTTACAGTCTGCGGGAGCGGCTTTCCAAGACACGCCGCAAGCACCCGCCAGAAACGGTTTTGCGGGTGCGAATAATAAAAGCCCGCCTCGCGCGACTTAACGCTCGGCATTGTGCCGAGGATTAGGAGGAGGGAGTGCTTGTCTGAAATGGGCAGGAAGGATTTGGGGTTCATGTTTACCTCGAAAACTTCATTGTATTGCACACAGTATCTTTGATATAATGTAGATAATCTATATTATATCAAGGAGAAATCATGAAAAATCAAAAACAATCAAAAGAATATTTTAAAGACAGCAGTAGACTTTTTGATAATAATGTGTTATTATCAAAAGGGGAGAAGGAAGGGAATAGGTATTATCAGTTTCTGACTGAGGGTACAAATGTTTGTGCGAGATGCTCGGCATTAGACGGCAAGAAGATTAAAATTTCTGATGCTAAAGCAGGAGAGAATCTGCCGCCACTACATCCGAATTGTAGGTGTGAGGTTGTGGTGTTGGAGGCGTCGGAAGGAGCTTATGCAGACCCGAATAACGCATATGGTTTATCGGAATCACAAAAAATATCAAATGCCGAATATATACATCGGGTTCTAAAAGAACAAGGCTGGTCTACACAAGCTATAGCCGCATTATTAGGTAACATAGAAAAAGAAAGTGGCTTCAATCCTGCCGCTTATGAAGTTCCCGGAAATAAAAATCGAGGATACGGATTAATTCAATGGACACCCGCTACACCTTTTCTTTCTCATTTCGGAATAAACGAAGTTGAAGCAGACGAAATGGCACTAAATAGTCCAAGTATTCTTATTGATATGCAGTTAGAATTTTTGACACTAACTTCAACTACATCTTGTTATGACACAAGACAGTGGTATCCCACTATGAGGTTTTTCTCGCCATACGAAATGAGTTTTAACAGTTTTATTACCTCGACTAACTGCCCGAGAGAGTTGGCTTCTGTTTTCCACTCGCATTACGAACGGTCTGCCGATTCTGAAGACGGAATTAGAGGAAGAGCAGATAGTGCAGAAAAATGGTTTAATTACTTTAACGGGAGATAATTTATGAAATCAAAAACGCTTTTTATTATATCAATAATACTTTTATTTATTATCATATTCTCGGGTTGCAATAACGATAATTCATTTAATGACAACTCGGATACTATTGATTACACCGAATATTTAAACAAAATATGGATTATTAACGATTGGGATTATGAAAGCTATCGTTATTCTCTGTCATTTTTTATCAATAGTATAGAAGCCGGTAATATTAGAGGTGAGCTTTCGGTAGGTGGGATAACGGCTATGCCTGCGTTCTATTTTTATTCGTTTAATTCTGTAAAATTCTGTGATTTTGAAGGAGTCATTATTGACGGAACAGCTGAATGTGAGTTTGACGACGGCGAAGGGAACAAAGGAATTATTTCCTTGAATTTCGGAAATAACCAAATAGAAGCCGAAATTAAATTTACGAGCAAAAAATTCCCTGACTTAAATAATACTGCTGACGGTATTTATATTTTTGAACCTTATAATTTAGAGCATTTAAGTAGTTCCATGATTAACACATTTGCGCTCACTGTTGATTTAAACTCATGGAGAATCGTCAATCTTGTAACAACTGTAATTGATGGGAATAAACCTTATCCAACAGCGTTTTTGACCAATGAATACGGCGATATTTTATATCAATTCGGAGCATATCAGGTCGGCTCGAAAATCACAGATGTATTTATAGAAGATATAAATGAAGACGGCTTGAAAGACGTGAAAATTATTACTGATTTCGGCATTGAATTTTTATTTTTACAAATGGAGAACGGCTTGTTTTACCGCAGTGCGCTTGAATTATAATCCACACAAGCGCGGTCTTTCGTAACCGCACGCACAAACTCGCCGACGCGCTTATGCTCGGGGTGAATGATGTAAGCCACCAGAGCATCCTCGCTCTCGAAAAGGCCGTCTGCATAATTCCACATTACTATGTGTCGTATCATTTTTGTAACCTCTGAAAATTTGTTTCTTTATGATACCACAAAAAGTTTAAAATGTCAATCAGAACAAGAAAACCGCCGCAATTGCGGCGGTTTTGATGCTTCAATTAAATCTTCTCAATAATCCCTGCGACAAGGCGCAATATATTCAACGCGTTATTCGTTCCTATATCACCTTTGCCGCCGTTCGCGACAAACTGCTGAATTGAATTAAGCTCGCTGATTCCTGCGATGTGCCGCAGTAGCGCCAGCGCGTCGCTCGTTTCTACCTCGCCCGTGCCTGTAATGTCGCCTGTTTTAAAGGTTAATACTAAATAATCGCCCGCTGCAGCTACGTTTATGTTCGCGTTGCCGTTCGTGCCGACTGTGGAAGCCGAAACAAACTCAAGCTCGCCTGTTTCTGCGTTGAATTTCACAAGTACAGCGTTTTGTCCTGCGAAATCCGCGCCGACGCTGACGCTTACGTTTCCTGCAGTTGTGACCTTAAGCTGATTCACGGGGATATTATCGTTTATTGCATTAATTACGTCTTTCGGGATATTAACTATAATCGTTGTTGTTCCGCTAACCTGCTGTACAGGCGGGGTTGCGGGCGTTTCATCGCTCGGCGTACCACCGCCACCACCACCACCGGACGGCTTTTTCGTGTTTCCTGTCGGGCAGGGGTTCTCACAATTCCCCTCGCCCTTGCAGTTAGTTCCGCAAGGCGTAAATGTTTTAGGGTCGCAGTCATCGCAGATTCCGCAGTCACAAGGCGGTTTAGGACATTCACAGGGCTCTTCCCCGCAGTCCTCGCAGACAGGGTCGTCGGGGTCATCAATGACGCAAAGCTCACATTCACACTCATACCATGCGCCGAGCATGGGAGTGATTCCGTCAAAATAATCGTTAAACTTCTCGTCCCACTGACGATAGCGGGAGAGCGAGTGCTCAAAGCTCCATGTTGTATGCGCGCTCGTCACCTGCACAGCCCGCCACAAGCCGCCTGTGCCCTCTGTTGTATCGCTCGTTTTCGCGATTACATCATCGGCTAAAGCCGCCACCGCCGTCGCGTAAACTAAGTTATTATAAACATCATAAGGGTTGCTGTAGTTATCGCCGACGTCACAGTCATCATGGACATCATGGCATAAGCACCGCAAGCAGTCACCGCATTGATTATAATCAAAATAGACGCCGCAGGTCATGCAAAAATCACATTCATCGCAATAACCTAAATCGTTTTCATAGCAATCGCCGCAAGCACCGCCAATCATATCCTCGCCGCAGTTATCTATTTTGCATTTACCGTCTTCGTCACCGTAGCAGTCACTGCATACTTGGCAATAACCGCATAATGATAAACCCGCTCCAAAGAAACAATACAAGCACCACCAAAGCTCACAGCACCTAAATAACGCAACCTCGCCCGGGTTTTCGCTGCCGCAGCTATTGCAGCCGTTAAATACTTCGCCGAAAGCCTTTTCTTCGCCGATATAGAGGTTATTCACCGCCGAGTCGAAGTATACCTGCCCCGCGATGCCGCCGATAAATTCCTCATAAACGGCGGAAATCTTAATATCAAGCTCTGCCATAGACAGCGTATTTAACACGCAGGCTAAGCTTGCGGGCTCGACCGCCGAGGTATAACCCACGATACCGCCGACAAACAGAGAGGCTGCGGCGAACGAAGCGCAATCACCACATTTTCCGTCATTTCTGTCATAGCAGAAGCCGCAGTCCGGGCATATCGTGTAGTTATAGTAGTTATGACAGTCTTCGCAGCCGATGCAGTCTTCCATGTTCCACCAGCATAACAGGGTATCAGTTTCATCGCAATTCCGGCAGTCGCCGATAAGCAGCTCACAATAACCACAACCATCGCCTATTTCATTGCAGTTGCCGCAGTCCAAGCATATCGTGAAGCCTTCAGAGTTATGACAGTCTACGCAGTCTTGGCAGTCTTTGCATAAAAGGGTGTAGGGTTCATCGCAATACCAGCAGTCGCCGTAGAGTAAGCTGTCGTTTATTCCTGCGGAGATTAACGTCCCGTAAATGGCGGTGCTGGCGATATTGCTGTCGTAGCTTGCGCCTGCCGCGCCGCCCATGTAAAGCATGGAGCTTATTTCGATTTCAGGAGCAAACATCGTCACAAACGCGACCTCGCCGCCGTAAACGTCTACGCCGTTCATTATGCTCATGTATAAGCCGACGCTGTTTTTGTATTCGCCTTTATGGAGATAACCCGCAACGCCGCCGATAAACGCGGAGCTATTCCTGTAAAATTCTTCAACGTCAAGCATTACTGTAGGGTTGATAATTTCCACGTCGCGGATTTGCGCTCCTACGCCGAGCCCCGTCACCGCGCCTAAAGCCGTGGCTTTGTCAGTTCCGTTCTCAACCTTATCGCTGATGATTACGGGGTTGTCTAAGACTAAATTCCTCACTGTGCTGTATTCCAATACCGCGAAAAGCCCCGCCGCGTGGTATAAATTGCCGTAGTCGCTGTCGTAGCTCTGTTGCTCTATCATGCCGCCGCCGCTGTTTAATATATATTGACCCGTGCCTGTTACGTTCAGCCCCGAAATCGTATAACCCTGCCCGTCGAAGACTGCGTTGGTCAAGATAGCGGGCTCGGTGATTGCTTTGCCTGTGAGGTCAAGGTCAGCCTCTAAGTAAATCGTAGTACAGCACCAAGCCGTGTTGTCTTCAAGCAATTCTTCGTAAAAATACCGAAAATCTTCTTCGTTTTCAATGAAAAGCTCTTTTACTTCGTCGGTGCCGCAGTTGCAGGGGTAGAATTCGCTGCCGTCGCACATATCGCAGCCCACGCCGCTACATTCACAGTCGTCCACACACACATCGCAGCCCTCGCCGTTACAGTTGTCGCAGACGCCGACGTCACAGCAGTCAACACAACCGCAAGTGCAATTGGGGTTGGGCTCGGAGCAACATTCGCCGATACCGCCGCAACCGCCGCCTGTATCGCCGTAGCCCTCAGGGAGCTCGACGTCTAAGATATACCAGAAATCCCCGTTGAAAGTATAATCAATTTCAAGCCAACCACCGTCAATAAACGAATACACGTCAAAATCGTCGTTATACCAATTATTTTCATTTATCCGCCAGTCAAAGTTACCGTAAGAATCAAAAGAGAAAACTAAAGCTTCATCTCCGAGAATTTGGCAGTATGTGGGGTTCATGCCAACGCTAAAATCTTCGCGTCCGTAGACTATATCACATATATAGTTAAAACCAAACAGCACGCCTTTTTCAATGAAGAAATCAACGTCGCAGTCTTGGAAATACGCACTAACCGCTACGCCGTTCGGCGCGGTGTTGATGATTCTGCCGTCGGTCATGAGGAACTCGCCGTCACCTATAATACTCAGCATACTGCCGTCTTTATTATACCCGTAAAGCTCTGCTTCCCAGGTTACCTTGGCGTATTTGTCAAAAAATAAACTAATATTATTAAATTCGGGGAGCGACGCTTCACCTGTTATAATGACGTCACCGGTTAGATAAAATTCGTGCAAATTCGTGAATTCGCTCGGAGCGTAAATATCATACTCCCAGCCGTCGCCGCTGCTGCCGCCCGTCCATACGAAGTCGTCGTCGTCCCACTCAAAGTCGGAAAGGTCAATGACGCCGACGTCATCGCCGCCGACGATGGGGGTGAAATCGTAATAAAAGACAGAAACATCACCTGAGCCTTCACGATAAAAAATCCATAATTCGTATAGAAACGCATCATATTCGTAGTCGAAATCGTTGTCTGCGGCTTTTTCAATATGCAAGACACTGCCTTCGCCGCCGAAGTCATCAGCCTCGCCCTCGACGAGGTCTCCCCAAACGTCTATATCGTCAAACGCGATGATTACGGCGTTGTCTTCGATTACAGGAACGTCGCCTCCTGCGAGCTTGACAACATCGTTTAAATCATCATTAAAAACGAATACAGCCGAGTCTTCGGTTAAGACGATTGAAGCGTTAGTCGCGTAAATCGCAATGCCGGATGATGCCATGTTGGCAATCACGCCGCCCTCCATGATGAATTCGCCTTGGAAAACTGAAAGCACGCTATTATTATAGATATTGCCGTAAAGCTCGGCGTCCCATATTACGGTTGAGTTGGAGGGCATAAGTAAGGAAAGTATGTGGTCCTCGGGAAAATGGGCTTCGCCTATAATCGTGACATCATCTAAAATTTCAAAATCATGATAAATAGTTCCGGAGGCGTCATCTACTTCGTATCTCCAGCTGCTGCCAACGCCGCCGTTGACGCCGCCGAGCCATACGTATTCGTCTTCAAGCAAAACGAAGTCGTTGAGGTTGATAACGTCGGCGTCGCTGTAGCTGCCGCTTCCGCCTCCGCCGCCGGGGAGACCGTCCGCGCTCGCGGTCAGCGGCGGTAAGCCGCCGAGAAGTGATGTAATAAGTAGTGCGAGGGTCAGAAACGTTGAAATCAGTTTGTTTCTGTGGGTAGTTTTAGTTTGCATAAGTATTTCCCCTTTTAGTTTATTTTCGTACAATAGCCGTATACAATAAAGTATAGCACTCAATAAACATAAAGGCAATAGAAAAACAAAAGGTTGAGAAATCTCAACCTTTCTTAAAAACATACCCCTCACCCCGCACGGTTTCAATGGTATATCCCGTATCTGTTAAACTCTTGCGAAGCCGCGACAAATGGGATTTTAACGTCTTGTCGGTGTTTCCGTAAGGCAGATTCCATATTTGCTCGTATAAGTATTCTTGGCGTATGATACGGTTTTCGTGCCGGACAAAAAGCAGAAGCAGGGAAAATTCCTTTTGCGTTAAAAGCATATTTTCGCCGTTAATAAAAGCCTGTAAGCTGATTAGGTCAAGCGACAACGCACCGCGTGTGATTAGTTTCGGGATTCGCTCTGTCTGTTCCAAAACTTTCTTAACCCTCGCCAAAAGGTCGGCGTAGACAAACGGCTTACCTATGTAATCGTCCGCGCCCATTTCAATTCCCCGCGCCGAATGTTCGCCCCTGTTCCACGCCGTCAGCATGATTATAGGAATGTCGTTCCCCTCGGTGCGTAGCTCTTTGAGGTATTCCAAGCCGTTACCGTCGGGGAGCATAATGTCAAGAATGATAATGTCGGGTGTGGTTTCTGACAGCGTTTTCCGTGCTTTTTTCAGATTCTCGGCAGTGAGGACGGTATACCCTGCATTTTCTAAATTGACACGGTTGTTTTCTAAAACGTCAAGTTCATCTTCAACGCATAATACGGTTTTCTTCATTGTTTACGCACCCCGCTTTCTTCGTTTTCAGCGTTTTCAGAAAGTGCGGCGTTAATCATATCAGCCATTTCCATAATCTTATCTTGTGATTTGTTAATGAGTTCCTCGGTTTTTTCGGGTTTGATTTTAATAGTTTGTATGCTTGTCGAAACAACGGTAAGAGGAGTTAAAAGTTGGTGGCTCATTTTCTTGTAGAAATCGGCTTCTGCGGCTTTTTCTTCGGCTTGGCGTTTGGCGGCTTCGGTTTCGGCTATTCTGCGTATCGCTATTTCAAACAAATAACAAATCAGCAGAAGTACGACATAAAGCACAATACGGATAATTATAAATTCTATGCCGTGCGTGTGTGATGAAATGAAGTTACTGCCACTGAACATGATTATTGCGAAGAACGCAAGCGGAATCAGCCAAAAGAATTTCCACAGGTCGGATTGATTGATAGCGGGGTTTGTGTAAAGCTTTCTGAGTAAGAACATCAACGGCGGTAAGGTAATCCCGCACACAACAAGGCTTATAATCGCCGCCGCGAATAGAGATGAATCGAATAGCTTCTCTGCCGTATGTGTTCCCGTGCCGATTACAATCGGGCTGTACATTAACGCCACCGTTTGCAAGAAAATATTCTGTAATATTCTCTTTCGGAACACAAAGAACGGCATAATGTTCACGGGGAGCGTTACGCCGAGCATAATAAATTGAACGGTCTGCACGTTAATTTCCCTGTGCTGTCCAATAAACAGAACAACACCGCACAGGAATAACGTATAACCGCATAAATATACGATAACCGAGCGTGTCTTTACGTCCCGTGTTTTCCACATGGGATAGAGGAAAAGCGGGATACACGCAATGAACGGGACGGCTACATTGAATAGTTCTATAAGATAATCGGTCATAGTTTGCTCCTGTTCTGATGAATACATTAATTATAGAGGTTAAATCGGTGTTTGTCAAGAGAAGTGGGAAACGTATGAAAATTTAAAATTACCTGAAATTACGATTAATTTTCTTATTAAAACAGCAAATAATAAGATATGCGTACCATGTCGGGCCGCTTAATTTATAGGAGTTTCAAAATGCAGAACTTAAAAGAGCATCAGCCGACAATGGAATATAGAGGAGCAGATAGAAAACCTTAAAACAAAGGCTTGATTTTTGATGAAGAGGAAGATGCCAAATCTTTCCTTAATGACGTTTCATATTTTCGTATGGTCAAGGCTTACAGTTTAGGGTTTAAAGTCAAGAACGAGAATTATAATGAGCGCAGCTTCTTCACGAGAGCTTTATAATTCACCCGCTCAAAATCTTTCCCACTTTGTTTGTCAATAAATATATTCCTCGTAGCAACACCCTGCTCACCCATCGCAATCAACTGCCTATCCTCATTTTGGTCAACGCTCGACACCCGTATGTAACCATAAACCGCCAATATATCACCCCCAGCACATTTCTGCCCCCGCTCGCCTCATCGCTTCACGCTCCTCGGCTCGCTCTATTTCTGCCTTACCTCAAAAAATCTGTACTGTCATCCTTATATGGTTAGATTTTAGTCAGAATTTCTTTAAATAAATCTCATAAAACCGCCTATAGATTGAAAAACAACCGTACAGAAATTTCTGCCTCTTTCTGCCTTGAAAGCCATGAGCTTCACAGTTTTTCTGTACGGTTATTTCTTGTCGATTTTTGCCACACCCTCAATAATTACGCACAGTCTTTTTGCCTCGAAAAGCATCCCCGCTTAGTGCTATCTTATAACTAAGCGCATTTTATAAAAATTCCACATTTTTGCCTTGTATACCCACATTACAAGCGGCAAATACCACTAAGCGTTTTTAATATAATTTCTCGTTTTATAAACGAGCTTTTTAATTTTTGCGCTTAGTGCTTTTCTGCCATTTTCCGCCGCACCGCCCCACTATCCTTATATGGTTTCCTTGATTTCAAAACTATCTCGAAATACCCGCACAGTAAGCGAAAAAAGTAGGGCGGCAAAAGCCGCTTTTCTCAGTGTAATTTCGCTTTTGAAATACGCACTTCACCGCCCAACTTTAAAATTAATTCTGAGACGAAATCCATTTTCTTATAATCCTATCCACAGTAGATTTGCTAATCACAATATCGTTTTCAACGCAGATTTTTGAAATTTCTGCGAAGCTATTTCCTCTTTGCCTTAATCCAATTACATAGTTTTCAATTTCCGTTGTAATTTTTGATTTCCGCCCTGCGCCGCGCTCGTTAAAACTTCTCTGCGATTTCAGGTCCAGTGCATAAAGCAACTCATGTTTTTCCATGATTACCTCGTCAATAGTGGTTTCTAACTCTTCAATTCTAAGATTTTGCTTTTCACTCTCATTTTGAAGCTCGGCGATAGTTGAATTTTTGGCTATAAGTATTGTCTTTAACCTCTCAATTTCCTGCTGCATATAATCAAGCGTAGATTCTAAGTTGACAGGCTTCGGAGTTCTCTGCACCCTGTTGTCAAAAAGCGGTGACGGTCTCATATCTTCTCCTCCTCTCCCATAAATATTTTTGAATTAATTCTGAATTATCCCCGTTTTAATTCAAAATTAAAGCTTGTTTTTGAATTAACTCTGTGTTAATTCTGATACGCATTTCACCGAGATAAACGACGATTAAACTATCGCCGTTATTTCTCCCGCCTCACTTCTCAATCCGCAATCTCTGCTGCTCACCTATCTCGGGTGCAGGAAACGCCGCAGGATTACTCACGAAATCATAAAGCGTAGTCGCGTTAATCAAACGCTTTCGCCCTGCCATAATCGACGGAAGCTGACCCGACAAGCACAGCTCCCGAATCCGCCACTTCGACAGTCCCGGAATCTGCTTCGATGCCTCGTCAATTGTCATGAGCCTCATTTCTCTTTCAAGCATAATCTCACCTCCTCTTCATAAATATTTCTCCTACCGTCGCTTGACAAATCAGTTTTTATGTGTTAGTATTAGGTAAAGAGAGAAAACGAAACGTCTACATTAATGGATTGCAACGATTTGCGTCTATATATGTGGACTATAACTAATATATCACGCTCTTTGGTAAATGTCAATGCTTTTTCGTGAAAAGAAAGGAAATTAATAATTATGAGTGTCGAAAAATCGCTAAAATTCTCAGGTCAGCTACGCGTACTTCTTTACAAAAACGATGTCACGCAGACAGCTCTCGCCGATTCCATCGGCGTTTCCAAACAGGTCATTTCAAAATGGCTCGCAGGGCAGAGCGTGCCGGACATGATTAGCTTTCAACGAATCGCGAAATTCTTCAATGTGCCCTACGATTATTTATACGGCGACGAAGAAAGCAAGGCTCTTTGGGACATAACGCCGGAATTCGGCGTTGCTGTTGCGAAGAAAATTAAAGCAAAAAAGCTGACAATCGAAGATGTTGAACGAAGAAGCGGCTTGAAGCAAAGCATTATTAACCATTTAATAAAGTACGGCAAAACAAAAAAAGCCGGCTCGTCCGCTTTTGAATACAGAAGCGAATTCGGCTTGCGGCTTTTCGACGATTTATGTGAGGTGCTGGAGTTGGATATTGGCGATTACACGGTTTTGAATCAGCACAGCCAAGCGATTAGTCCGTACAGAGCTGATGAAGAAGCGATTATTAAAGCATTTCGCGATAAACCGGAAATGCAGGAGGCTGTGAAAAAGCTTTTAGATGTAAAGGAGTGAGAAAAATGGCAAGTATCAGACCGCGTAAAGACAAAGACGGCAACATCGTGTCTTATCAAATCCGCGTACATAAAGGTTATGACGTGAACGGCAAGCAGTTGAAGCCTCATTCTTTAACTTGGAAACCCGCGCCCGGCATGACTACGAAGCAAATTGAAAAAGAGTTAAATCGTAAAGCGCTCTTGTTTGAGGAAGAGTGCGTAAACGGCGTGCCGACCAGCAATATTAAGCTCGCAGATTTCTGCTCGCGGTATATCGAAATAATGGAGAACAGCATATCGCCAACCACGCTTCAATTCTATAAAAATCAAATTAACAAATTCATCATTCCCGCGCTTGGTCACATGAAATTGAAGGACATCAAAACCGCACATATTCAAAGCTACATACAGATGCTGTCAAAGCTTCCCCGCGAAACTCGAAAAGGCGAAACCACGGACGAAACTCTTTCACCGGCAACAATCAGGCGTTATCTGACAGTGTTGCAATCAATTCTAAAGTGTGCTGTGAAATTAGACCTTATCCACGAAACTCCGGCGAAAACCGAAAAGCTTACTTTACAGAAAATCACCGCTCCGAAAATCGAAGTCTTCAATAAATACGAAGCCGCAGAGATGCTTGGATGTCTCGAGAACGAGGATTTACAGTTTCAGGTTATGGTGCAGCTTGCGATTCACATGGGCGCGCGGCGCGGTGAAATAGTTGCGTTGAAATTCTCTGATGTAGAATATGTAAATCGTAAGATAACCGTGCAACGCGCCGCTATTAAAATAAAAGATATGCCGATTCAAATTAAACCGCCGAAGGACTATGAGGTGCGGAGCGTTACAGTAAGCAAAAGTTGCTTGGAATTAGTGAAAATGCTAAAAGCCGAAAAAGAACGTGAAGCGGCACGATTACTCAACCTGTGGAATGAGGGTGACTGGCTTTTCACCCAATGGAATGGCATAATCATGAATCCCATGACACCGACCAAGCAGTTTGCGAAGTTTTTGAAGCGAAACGGTTTAAAACACCGCAAGTTCCATTGCCTCAGACACAGCTCGGCGACGCTTCTGCTCTACGGTGGCGCAAATATCAAGCACGTCCAGAGCCGCCTCGGGCACGCAGACATCGACACCACGAGCAAGTATCTGCACTACATTGAAGAAGCCGATGCTGAAGCGGCGAATATTCTTGATAATATCCTTAATGTGCAGCCTAAAATTGAGAAAGCGAGAAAACGAAACGAGGAATTAGAGAAATCAGCAAAAGCTGAACTCGCATAAATAAAACGAGCGTTCCGTTGAAAGAACGCTCGTTTTTTATGGAATTGTTTTTTTCTTGTTGGACTATTGTTGGACTGAGCCGTTTTGGTGCAAAAACAAGCGGATTTACAAATCTTGTAAATCCGCTTGTAGTCAAGGTATTTCTCTCTGAGTGACAGGATTTGAACCTGCGGCCTCTACCACCCCAAGGTAGCGCGCTACCAATCTGCGCCACACCCAGTCAAGATATGAAAAACATGAAAAAAATATGAAAAAAAGAAAATAACTGCTTATTTTCATATTTATTTTTCTTCGCCACTACCTATAGTACCACAAACAAGCTCACTTGTCAACCCCCATATTGCATTTTTGTTGTAGATTTGAAAATGCTGATAAACGGGTATAAATGCTTGAATAACATTATTAAAGGGCGCTTGACAATGCTCGCAAAGCGTGGTAAACTATATTTACCACAAAAAAGAAAAGAGGTCTACAAAATGATTCCGATTCCTATTCCAAGCGGCAGTCTGCTCTATATTGCCGGAGGTGCTTGCATACTTTTCGGGCTTTTTTCGATGATTAATGTGTTTGTGAAGAAAAAAGAAAACTCCGAGGAAAACGCGCCGAAAACACCGAATAAAGCAGTCAGATTTTTTTCGGGAATCTTCTTTATCGCTCTCGGAGTAGGATTGATTGCGTTGAATTATTTTGTGGATTGAAAATGTGTTGACATTGCATTAAAAACGTGATACAATGTAACCGAGGTGATTAAAATGACTAAAAACGAAACTTTACACATTCGCGTGAACGGAAACGTAAAAGCAAACGCTGAAAAAACGCTTGATGCGCTCGGATTATCCATATCTGAAGCGGTAAATGCGCTGCTTCACCAAATACCTCTCGTCGGGGGTCTTCCTTTCGAGGTGAAAATGCCTGCGCCCGAAAGCATTATTGTGCGAAGCATAGAAGAGCTTTATGCAAAGCTTGAAGAGGCGGAGGAGGATATTGCAGCCGGCAGGGTTATACCTGCGGAAGTTGTGCATGAAAGGTTAAAAGAGAAATATTAATTTTTACGTTAAATATTCAGAAAAACTATAGCAAGAATTGTACTCGGTGCGCGGGATTTAACAGAGATTGATACATAAAAATTGTAAAACTACCCCCGCTCGAAAGAACGGGGGTTTAATTTACATATTATCATTTTCGTATACCTCATTCTATATTAATAAGATTCATCGCCTTGTGTTCATTTTAACCATCATATAAAACCAATAAATACAGATACTTCCTGCAATCAGAAGCAAAGGAACACCGATATTTGTCAAAGCTTCAGAGCCGGTTACTGAACTGATAATTGTCAATATTATACCTAAAATACCCAAGACAACCCAACTTAAAAAGAAAAAACCTCTAAATTTACTAAAAAATTCATAATGTCCCCTTCTAAAAAAATAATTTTCATTGTATTATATTTATATTATAATCGTTCAGAACGATTATGTCAAGCCTTTTTCGATATTTAATTGCCTTAGACGATTAAAAATAAGGTGATTAATATGAAAATCAGAACAAATTACGGCGATTCAAACATCACAGGCAAGAATATTTCAAGGCTTCGCAGAGAAAAAGGTATGAAACAAAAGGAAATGCTCGCACGATTGCAAGTGTCGGGTGTTGACATAAGCCCGTCGAGTCTTTCAGAGCTTGAAGGGCAAACAAGAATCGCAACAGACAAGGAAATCTGGGCAATATCTAAAATATTAGGTGTTCCGATTGAATTACTTTTTGAAGAAACAGATTAAAACCGCCGATTTAATCGGCGGTTTTCTTTTCCAAAAAATTTTAAAAATATTTTTCAAAAACCCCTTGACAAAGCTTTTGAACTATGATAAAATACTAATTAGCACTCTCGGCGTTTGAGTGCTAACACTCGGAAAAGCAGAGTGCTAATGTAGGGAACGCATTAATGCGTTCCGAAAATGGTTGAAATCGGGCGGAATGGTTAAAACCATTCCCTACGAGGGTGAATCATGGAACGAATGTACAAAATTTTTGAAGCTATAGTTGATGAGTATATCCGCACGGGTGAGCCGATTGGCTCGAAAGCTGTGAAGGAGAAGCTTGGCTTCCCCGTGTCGAGCGCGACGATTCGCAACGAAATGGCTTCGCTCGAGGCGCAGGGGTATCTAAACCACCCGCATACCTCGGCAGGGCGCGTGCCGACTATAAAAGGCTATCGCTTCTATATTGAGCGCATGATGAATGAAAATCCGCGCACCCTCGCCGAAAGCGAGAAGGAAGAAATCGACGATTTCTTCAGTAAAATCAGCGGCGACTTTGACGACGAGCTTCTGATTGAAAGCGCGTCGCACGCTCTTGCCGAGCTTACGAATTGCGCGATTGTTTCAACCAACATGACCGCACGGTTTTCGGTAATTACGAAGGTCGAGCTGATTCCGACAGGGCGTAGGGTTTATGTGCTTCTGCTGATTACTTCAGAGGGCAATATCAAGAACCGCGTCTGCCGTTTGAGCTTCGATTTAACTGGCGAGCAAATGGAATTTTTCACAGGATTCCTTAATGAAAACCTTGCAGGCTTGAATCTTGCGAATATTTCAGAGGAGTACATTGAGGAGCTCGCCGCCGCGCTCGGAAGCTACATGATGACGCTTTCGCCGCTGCTCAAAGCCGTCGCGGACTTATCAAAAGAAGTCGCGGAAAAGCGCGTAATGCTGAAAGGCGAAACGAACCTGATTGCACGGGAAGAACTGCAAAAGAATGAAATAATTTCGCTGCTCGAAAGCAGGAACGAGTTTTCGGAGCTTTTAGACACAGCGTTCTCGGGTATAAACGTCATGCTCGGCAAGGAAAAAGATACGTTCGTGGTGGAGAACTCCAGCATTATCACAGGCAGCTTCAATAAAGGGAATAAGCAGGCGGGCTCGTTCGGGGTCATTGGCCCTATGCGGCTTGACTACAAAAAAATTATCCCTTATATAGAATATTTCGCGGACAAGATGACGGTTCTGCTGTCGCTGTCCGACGAAGAAGAAATGTAGGGGCGATTATTAATCGCCCGCAAAAGACAACAGAAGGAGGTACAAAATGGCAAAGAAAGAAAAACCCGTAGGGAACGACGCCCACGGCGTTCCGCAAGAAGAAATGCATAATGATGTTACCCCGCAAGAAACAGAAACCCCGCAAGAACCAACCGAACTTGAAAAACTAAAAGACCAACTTCTCCGCACCATAGCGGAGTACGACAACTACCGCAAGCGCACCGCGCGGGAGCGCATTGAGCTTGAAGCTGATATTGTCGCAAAAACAATCACGGGAATACTGCCTGCTCTTGATAATTTGGAACGCGCACTGCTGGCGGAGTGCAAGGACGAGAATTACAAAAAAGGCATCGAAATGATTCACGGCAGTTTTCTTGAAACGCTGAAAAGCTTAGGCGTTGAAGAAGTCGTTGAAGAAGATTTTGACCCTGCGGTTCATCAAGCTGTACAGCACGTTGAAAGCGAACTTGAAAGCGGCAAAGTTGTGCAGACATTTCAAAAAGGTTATAAAATCGGAAACAAAATTATAAGATTCGCGATGGTTTCAATCGCGCAGTAGAATTTAAGGAGGAAACAAAAATGGCAAAAATGATAGGAATAGACCTCGGCACAACCAACTCGTGCGTATCTGTAATCGAGGGCGGTGAAGCTACCGTCATCACCAACAGCGAGGGAGCAAGAACGACGCCTTCCGTAGTCGCGTTCACAAAAGACGGCGAAAGACTCATAGGTCAGCTCGCAAAAAACCAGTCGGTCACAAACCCCGACAAGACAGTTATGTCCATAAAAAGACACATGGGCAGCGACCATAAAACCGATATTGACGGCAAAAAATACACACCGCAGGAAATTTCCGCGATGATTCTGCAGAAGCTCAAAACTGACGCAGAAGCCTATCTCGGCGAAAAAGTAGGCGACGCGGTAATTACCGTTCCCGCGTACTTTACCGACTCGCAAAGGCAAGCGACCAAGGACGCGGGGCAAATCGCAGGACTCAACGTACACAGAATCATTAACGAGCCCACAGCGGCGGCGCTTGCCTACGGCATTGACAAGGGCGACGAGCAGAAAATCATCGTTTATGACCTCGGCGGCGGAACGTTCGACGTGTCAATTATCGAAATCGGCGACGGCGTTCAGGAGGTTCTTGCGACAGCCGGAAATAATAAGCTCGGCGGCGACGACTTCGACGAGAGAATCATGAACTACCTCATGGCGGAGTTCAAGAAGTCTGACGGCGTTGACCTCAGCAAGGACAAATTCGCTATGCAGAGGCTCAAGGACGAAGCCGAAAAAGCGAAGATTACCCTTTCGGGCGCAGCGAGCGTAGATGTAAATATACCTTATATAACAGCGGACGCAAGCGGCCCTAAGCACATGAATGTGCCGCTCACAAGAGCGAAGTTCAACGAGCTTACCGCAGACTTAATCGAAAAGACTATGGTGCCTTTGAAGCAAGCGGTTGCGGACTCGGGCGTGAAAACAAGCGAAATCGACAAAATCCTGCTCGTGGGCGGTTCTACGAGAATCCCTGCAGTACAGGACGCTGTGAAAAGCTTCATCGGCAAAGAGCCTTTCAAGGGGATAAACCCTGACGAGTGCGTGGCGATGGGCGCGGCGATTCAAGCAGGCGTGCTTAACAAGGAAGTAACAGGATTGCTTCTGCTTGACGTAACTCCGCTTTCGCTCGGAATCGAAACTGCGGGCGGCGTTTGCACCCGTATGATTGACAGAAACACCACGATTCCTACCAAAAAATCGCAGGTTTATTCAACCTATTCGGACAACCAGCCGAGCGTGGATATTAATATTTTGCAAGGCGAGCGTGATTTCGCAAAGGACAACAAATCAATCGGACTTTTCAGACTTGACGGCATTGCGCCCGCACCGCGCGGCGTACCGCAGATTGAAGTTACCTTCGACATCGACGCGAACGGTATCGTTAACGTCACTGCATTAGACAAAGGCACAGGCAAGTCGCAGAACATCTCAATCACAGCTTCCACCAACATGAGCAAGGACGATATTGACAAAGCGGTCAAGGAAGCTGAAGCCTTTGCGGAAGAGGACAAAAAGCGCAAGGAAGAGGTCGAAGCACGCAACGATGCTGACCAGGCGGTTTATCAGATTGAAAAGTCGATTGCTGACTTCGGCGAGAAAATCACCGACGATGACAAGGCGAAATTGCAGCCGAAAATCGGCGAGCTGAAAGAGGCGTTAAAAGGCGAGGACATCGAGAAAATCAAGTCGCTGAAGGAAGAATTAATGAAAGAAGCGCAGGAGATTTTCGGGCGGATTTATCAAGAAGCGGGAGCAGCAGCGCAGCAAGCAGACGTGAGCGGCGCAGGAAGCGCGGAGGCTTCTATGGGTGATGAAAATGTGGTAGATGCGGATTTTGAGGAGTAGATAAAAACATGGGGAACGCCGCAAGGCGGCGTTCCTGTTTTGTGAACAATGAAAGGATATAGATAAATGTACTATACAATGGAAATAGATGAATTACGTTCGCTTTGTAGAAAACATATTGAATCATTAGAATATTGGGCAAAACGATTAATTGATGAAAAACTTTCAAGTAAGTATGGAAATAATTTTTATAATCATATTAATGAAAATGGCGAACCAATAATCAAAAAATCAATAAAAGAAAAGGCAGAAAGACTTAAAAGAGATAATCCCCAACGTTTTAACAGGTTTGTTGATTCTCTCTTTTTTGAAGATATAATCCATATTTTATGTAATCCGAAATTTTATAATGATTTATTTAAAGAAGCACTTAGTTATAGTTATCCGCAAGGTAAAGAAATGGTTCGTGAATACTTGAATAGAATATTACCTGTAAGAAATTCTCTTTCACATTCAAATCCAATTTCTGTAAGGCAAGCAGAACAAGTTATTTGTTATAGTAATGATTTTATTGATAGTTTAAAAGAATATTATAAAATAAAGGGATTGGAAAATATGTTTAATGTACCTACAATTATTAAAGCTACTGATTCGTTAGGTAATGAATTTTACCCAAGTGATTATAGAGTATTAAACATTATTTCTGTCAGAGATAAAAATGGAATTTTTAGAATAGGTGATACATATAACATTACCATTGAGGTAGACCCTTCCTTTGAGCAATCATCTTATACTATTCACTGGATTGAAAAAAATACGTATTTAAGGGAAGATTTGATAAATTCATTTATGTATCATAAGACATTTGAAACGAAAGATGTTGGTTATCAATTTAATATAGGTATTGAAATAATAACTAACAATGATTGGCACAAACATATTCATCGCGATGATTATGTAAACTTTATTGTAACTGTTTTACCACCCGGTTCTTAAAAGAGGTTTATTATGTCCCCCGAAAAAGAAAAAATCAACTGCTTCCACTGCGCGCATTTCGTCACGACATGGGAGCCGAAATACCCTAAGGGCTGTGCGCTGTTTGGCATAAAAACGGCGCAGATGCCTTCTGTTCTTGTTTTTAATTCGACCGGCGAGCCTTGCAACGGATTCATAAAAAAATAGATTATAGACATGAGGAAAAAATTATGGCAGATAACAAAAGAGATTATTACGACGTGCTGGGACTGCAAAAGGGTGCAAGCGAGGAGGAGGTCAAGAAAGCCTACCGCAAGCTTGCCAAGCAGTATCACCCCGACCTAAACCCCGATGACAAGCAGGCGGAAGCCAAGTTCAAGGAAGTGAACGAGGCGAACGACGTGCTTTCCGATGCGCAGAAGCGCCAGCGTTACGACCAGTTCGGGCACGCAGGCGTTGACCCGAGCTACGGCGGGGGCGGAGGCTTCGGCGGCTTTGGTGGGTTCGGCGGGGGGTTCGGCGGCGACGGAATTGACCTCGGGGACATCTTCGATTCGATTTTCGGGGGCGGCGGCGGACGGCGCGCTTCGCAGGCTTCAGGGCCGCGGCGCGGCTCGGATATTGCGATTAGTATTGACATCAGCTTCATGGAAGCCTGCAAAGGCGTAACCCACGAGATTGAAATAAACCGCGCCGAAACCTGCGACACCTGCAATGGTAACGGCGCGAAGCCCGGCACAACCCCGAAAACCTGCTCCGAGTGCGGCGGACAGGGGAAGATTCGGATTCAACAGCGTACTATTATGGGTTCAATTTCCACCACGCAAACCTGCTCGCATTGTCACGGCAAGGGTAAAATTATCGAAACGCCCTGCACAACCTGTAACGGCGCGGGACGGGTTCAAAAGCGTAAGAAAGTGTCGGTCGGCGTACCTGCAGGAATCGACGACGGGCAGACGCTCAGAGTCCACAGTGAGGGCAATGTCGGCACGAACGGCGGCGGCAAGGGCGACTTGAACGTGCGGATTTCCGTGCGGCGCGACCCGCTGTTTGAGCGGCGCGGCTTTGATATTCACTGCGACATTCCTGTTACTTATTCGCAGGCGGTGCTCGGCGCGGAAATTGAAGTGCCGACGATTGACGGCGGCGTGAAGCTGACCGTCCCCGAAGGCACACAGCCGGAAACTGTTCTGCGGCTGAAGGGCAAAGGCGTGCAAAGATTACAGCGCGAGGGGCGCGGCGACCAGTTAGTGAGAGTCGTGCTTGAAGTCCCGCGGAAGCTGTCAAGCGCGCAGAAGGAATTCGTGAAGCAGTTAGACGCGCAGTTCACCGAGAAAAACTTTGAAAAGCGCGTGAAGTTTTTTGACAGAGTTAAAAAGTTCGGCGAGGATTTGAGGAAGAATTTTAGTTAGGCTATTGACAAATTAATTAAAACAAGATATAATATAAATGGATAGAGGCGAACCGGTAAGCGGTCGCCCTCAAGAAGTGCTTTAAGAATTAGCCGTCCTATTGAGAGTGGGTGCGGCTATCTCTTTTTGTTATGGCTATGCTGCATTAAATGTATCACGTTGCAGACAACAAGTGCTAAAGTTAAAAACTCCAACCATGTCATAGCTTCACCCCCGTTCCGAGGGAAGATTGACCGCTAACCGCCGTTTGCACGACTTCGCCTTTATCACGTTTTTATTTTAGCATATTATGGGGCAGGTTGTCAATATATAAACCGCGCCGAATTCCCACAAGGAAAACGGCGCGGTTAATTTTTTGCTATATTTTTTATGGTATTAATCCCTTTTCTCTTAAATTCCTTTCAAACGCCCAATCATCAATAAAATAAATAGCCGCTTCTCCATCTGCAACATCGAAATAAGTTGCATAATCGGGAATAAAATGCGCACGACCCATGAAAGCACCATGATAATAAAAGCGAATGTAAGGATACCTGCTATAATCAAATGTGTAATGCGCTTTCGTTATCTGCTGCCAGTTAGGAGCTGCATTAATAGCGGCTTCAACAGCAGCTATTATTCTATCTTTCGCAGAATCTATATCGGAATCATGAATAATATCAATTACATATTCATAAAAGCGAAAATCATATAGCCTGCCGACTCTATCGCTTCTTATGCGTGCGGAATCTCCTATTACTAAAGAGAATTCATCTGGGCTTAAATGTTCTAAAAATGCATTTTCTATTTCTTCAAGGTAATCTGAAAATATAATTTCATGATAATTACAAATATATAATCTTTCCGGCGTAAAATATGAATCATAATGACGAACATTTGAATAATAAACATTAAAATAAACATCATTTTCATCTTTAAATGTGTAAACGGTTTTTCCTCTTCCGCTAATAGGTAATTGAACTACATCGGTTGATATGTATTCATAGCCAATAGTGAGCGAACTATCTAAAATACCTTCAATCACTTTTAATGCATTATGTTTGTTTTGTATGGAAACTATTGCAATAACCGTTATTATCGGAATAAAAATAATAATGATAATGGTTATTATACATCCTTTTTTCAAATTTACTATCCTCCACGAAATTAAAGGGCGGAATGAAATCCGCCCTTGTTATTTTTTATTCCACCCTCTGCCAATCCGAGCCGTCCTTGCGCAGTCTGTAAAGCTCGTACACGCCCGGCGTTTTCGAGCCGTCGTAGTAGACGAAGTCGCCCGCTATGTTCACATATTTGCAGTAATTTTCGGAGAGCAGTGTTTCCTCCGTGCCGTCTGTGCGGACCTTGTAAAGCACGCCGCCGTCGTCGGCATTGTGGTAAAACACCCAGTCGTCTGTTGCGTTAACCTCATACGTCGCGCATTGGTTGAGCTTGATTTTATCCTCGCCGTCAATGCTCATGCTGTAAAGGCATTTATCGTCGCTCATGTTGCTGTAAAAAATCCTGTCGCCGACGACGTTTATGTAATAGCTGATGTCGTTGTTGACCTTTGTGCGCTCCGAGCCGTCGTTGCGGACTTTGTAAACGCAGTTATTATCGCCTAAATTCTGATAATAAACCCAGTCGCCGACCGCGTTGACATAGTCGCACCTGTCCTTGCCGATTTTCGTGCGCTCAGAGCCGTCAAGCTTCATTTTATAAAGACACCAGTTATCGGTACGGTTTTGGTAGTAAATCCACTCGCCCGCTACGTTCGCGTCATGGCTGTCGTCGTCGTTGAGCTTGGTTTTATCCGTGCCGTCGGTGCGTATGCGGTAAATCCGCCAGCCCTCGTCGAAGTTGCAATAATAAACCCAGTCGCCGACAACGTTTATGTAATAAGTTTTATCGCTGTTTAGCTGCACCTTTTCGCCTGTGTTTATATTAACCTTGAAGAGCCAGTTGTGCGAGCTGCTGTTTTGATAATAAATCCAGTCATCTTTAATTGCAACGAAGCCGCCGTTTGAAAGGTTTCCCGTGCTGTTGCCGTATTCGATTCCCGCTTCGGCTTCGAGAACGGGCTCCGGTTCAGGCTCGGGAATTGGTTCAGGCTCCGGTTCAAGCTCGGTAATTGGTTCAGGCTCCGGTTCAGGAACAGGTTCGGGTTCAAAAACAGGTTCAGGTTCCAGTTCAATTTCCGGCTCAGGCTCGAAAAAAGGTTCCGGTTCCGGCTCGGGAATAGCTTCAAGCTCGATTTCCGGTTCCGGCTCAAAAAAAGGTTCGGGAATGGGCTCGAGTATAATTTCCGGCTCAGCTTCAAAAATAGTTTCCGGTTGGGGAACTAACTCGGGCTTCAGCTCATGCTTTCTTTCTTCAATGATTGGTTGCTTTTTGCGCTTTTGTGATACCACCACGCCCGCGACCACTACAGCCGCGACAGCGGCAAGGACAAGCGGAAACTTTGCCATAATTCACCACTCCTTAACCAAAATTTTCATATACATTATAATTATAACGCCCCTTGTCCTAAATGTCAAGCCGCATTTTATTTTTTATCTGTACTGATTAAGATAATTTCTGTTCTTGGGTATGCGCGGAACCTGCGCTTCTAACGCTTCGTTCGATTTTATCGCTTCCTGCTTAGTGTGCTTTGCTTTCCCCTGTAATTCCTCGACAGGCGCGACCTCGTTAAGAGGCGGCTTCATAAAATCTGTTTCGGGGCGCTTCATGCCTTTCTTTGCCATAATAAATCTCCTTTTTCTTTTATTATTCGACAATCCGCAAGTTATATGCAATCATTGCTTCATGAATTTGTTGACAAGCCTGCAATTTCGTGCTATAATTTTTATGACAATAAAATTTAGCAGGAGGAAATTATTATGGCAGCAGCAGCAAAGATTCCGCTGGAAGATATTCTCGCGGACATCAATCAAAAAACAGCAAACTTCGACGGGAGCAGCTACAACGGATTTTTAGCACTTCAGGTAAACTTAACCGACATTGAAAAGGTTTTTTATGTTGAGGTTAAAGAAGGCAAGCTTACAATCGCACCCTTCGAGTACAACGACCGTCAAGCAAAAATGACGATGACATCTGCGAATTTCTCGAAAATGATTAACGGGAATCTCTCGGGGACGACGGCGTTCCTTACAGGCAAGCTCAAAATCGAAGGCAGTATCGAAAAGTGCAAAGAGCTGACAGCTCTGCTCGGCGGGAAGTCTGATTAATAAATTAAAAGGGCGGATTTTTAAATCCGCCCCTGCGTTTATCTTTCCCATACAAGATATTTTTCTGCTTCACCTATATACAACCCTCCCATATCTCCTGTTAAAGCATGACCCTCGCAGTAGTATATCGTCACTATTTCATAAAGACCATCTGCTTTTATAAATTCATCATGCGTTTTAATATCTCCGGGAGCAGAATGAATTTGTGCTTGGAAAATAAGGTCGTTTCTAACACCGCCTTTTTCTTCTTCTCCGTGGAAGCAAAAATGGAGCTCGGCTGTCTTTGAATCAATATCAAATTTGTGATGAACAGACATCGATGTATAAATATAAGATTGCGAAATACGGATTCCGTCATCAGTTAACTCTGCGCTGTAGATTGTTACGTCCTCAAAAGGAACTCTGAACGAAAGAGTTTGACCGAAATAGTCATTAATGAGAACATCATACACCCGAAAACCGACGAACGAAACCAAAACCGCAACTGCCGCCGCTATGGCGATAAACCGCTTTTTGAAAGGCAGGCGTTTCGGTTTTTCATATTTCGTTGAAACAAGAACGTTTTCGAGAATAGCTTCATTTGCTGTGATACTATTCAACTCACTGTTGATTTCGGATTTAATTATACTCATTGAAAATCAACTCCTTTTAAAGTTTTTTTAAGTAAGGCTTTCGCTTGTCTAAGCCTGTAATCTACCGTTGTTTGCGGTATTTTGAGGATTTTCGCGACTTCTGCCGTTTTAAACTCACTGTAATAATAAAGCAAAATCACCTCTCTGTATTTTATAGGGAGCTTGCTTATTTCCGCAGATACGGAAATGCGGGTCTCTCTCTGCCCGAACTCGTTTGACTCTGCGGGGATTAATTCAGAGAGCTCAAAAGGCGGCTCGCGGTAGCTTTTAGAGCGCATGATATTTTTGCAAGTATTTATGGCTATTCGGGTCAGCCATGTTTTTTCGGAGGAAAGAGCTTTAAAGCTGTTTAAGCTTCTGTACGCGCTTAAAAAGGTCTCTTGAACAGCGTCTTCTGCAAGCTGAAGGTCTTTCAAGTAAAGAAAGCACATTCGCAGAAGGCTGTCCGCGTGCTCGCGGAATAGCTCGGTTATTCTATCGTTTGGCGCCATATTTGTTTCCTCCCCTCTGCATATTAGACACGGGACAGATGTTGTTTCATACATTTTATTTGAAAAAAAGGACACATTTTCAATGAAACGTGTCCTTTTATTATAGCTTGTGATGTTACGCGCCAATAATCTTAACATAAAACGTCCTGTTCCTCGGCCCGTCGAACTCGGTGAAATACACGCTCTGCCACGTTCCGAGCAGTAATCTGCCTTCGGTGATTATAACGCTTGCACTGCTCCCGACTGAGCTTGCTTTCAAATGTGCGGAGCTGTTGCCCTCTGCGTGGCGAAATTCAGCTCTGTCGGGGTACGCCTTATCCAAGCCGAGCAGCATATCCCGCACTACATCGGGGTCGGCGTTCTCGTTTATAGTTATTCCCGCCGTTGTATGCGGGCAAAAAACCACGCACAATCCGTCCCGCACGCCGCTCTTTGTGAGCGATTGAACGAGACACTTGGTTATATTGGAGAAGCCCTGCTTTTCTGTGCTTAGTTTGTACTCATAAAGCATAAAATTACCTCGTTATACGTAGGGCGCGACGCCCTCGGCGCGCCAAAATTAACTGCGCGCCGAGGGCGTCGCGCCCTACATGATAATTATTAATCTGAAACGTAAGGTAAAATCGCGATTTGTCTTGCTCTTTTAATCGCTGTGGTGAGCTCTCTTTGATGATAAGCGCAGCAGCCTGTAACGCGTCTCGGTAAAATTTTCGAGCGTTCGGTCATGCACTTTTTGAGCTTAGCGACGTCCTTATAATCGATGAACTCGGCTCTGTCTACGCAGAACTGGCAGACTTTTTTGCGTGCGCGCTTCATCGGACGACCGCCCTTGTCGTTAAATTCCTTCCTGTCGGACATTTATATTTCCTCCTAATTGTTAAAGTGAAAAAGTAGATTCAACGGGGGTAAACCCCCGTGTCCCCCCTTAGGTTAAAACGGATAATCGTCGTCAGACGATGCGTTGTCAACGAAGTCCTGTGCATCGCCCTGCGATAAAACCGGCGCGGGCACGGGAGCCTGCTGTGGCTGACTGTATCCGCTTTGATAGCCGCCGCCCTGCTGTCCGGGTGAGGGGCTGTTTTGATAGCTTTGATAATTGTTCTGATAACCGCCGCCGCCCTGCTGCTGAGCCTTGGGCTCACCCGTGAAGCTTGCGTGGTCAACAATGATTTCGACTATATCGCGCTGTACGTTGTTTTTATCAATGTACTGCCGCGTTTGCAGTTCACCGTCGAGCAGAATCATTCTGCCCTTGAAAAAATATCTGCTGATGAATTCTGCGTTGTTGCGCCAGGCGACGATGTTGAAAAAGTCAGACTTTCTGTCTTCGCCCTTTACCTGATAGTTGCGCTCCACCGCAAGCCTGAACGACAGCACCGGGACACCGTTCGGCGTTGATTTAAGCTCAAGGTCATGGCAAATTCTGCCCATTAGAATAACTCGATTGTACATTATTAGCCTGTTTCCTTTCCGTTAATCGTCCGATTGCGCCGGTGCAGGTGCGGGTGCTTCGTCTTGCTTAACGCTTTTACTGTCTTCGCCTTGCCGCAAAACAACGAGCGAGCGTAAAACGCTTTCTGTAATGTTGATTACGCGCTCAAACTCAACGGGTACATCGGGCGTAGCGTCGAAATGATACAGTACGTAGTAGCCGTCGTTCTCGTAATTGATAGGATATGCGAGTCTGCGCTTACCCCATTCATCAACGTTAACAAGCTCGGCTTTTTCCTTTAACAAATCGGAAAACTTAGTAACGAGCGCGGGCACAGCTTCTTCGTCCTTAACAGAAAAAACTACTACCGCTTCGTACTTCTCTTTGATTTTAGCCATTACTTTAACCTCCTTTTGGACTTTGTCCCATGAATTTTATTCATGAGCAAGGATAGCGGAATAATTTTCCGCTCTAATATAATAGCACAAAAATACTTGCTTGTCAAGCATTTCGCAAAATATGAATAAAAAACCCGAAAAATTCTTGACAATTCCCGCAAAAAGTGATATAATGAGCCTTGTATGAATAGGTAGTTTAGCGTAGTTTTTATTAGAATATAAGGAGCTTTTCATGAAACATACAGCAGATAAAATGCTTGCATATATGCGGGGTGTTGTTGACGGTACTGTCGATACTGTCGATACTGCCGATACTGCGCTTGATATAAATGAAATACCCGAGGACTTCCGGGAATTAGCGGCTGAGCTGAAGACCTTCGGCGGCTGTGTAGTTGAAACAAGACAAAAGCACAAGGACGCTCTCGAGCAAATGCAGGCGCATAACGCGTCTATTGAGCAATTTAACCTGCTTATTTCGGAGCTGATACATTATATTCCGCAGCAGATTATCGTTGTGGAAAAAGAACATCTCGGGATTCTCTTAATGAACGAAGCGGCGATTATGGAAATGCACATAAACCATGAATACATCGAGACGATTACAAGCCTCATGGAAGAACATCTCGTTGAAGCGGGCGGAACCGAGGTCGAAATTGTTTATAATTATGAAGGCGTCAGACGTTATTTGCGGGTGAGAGCATATGAAGTGCAATGGGACGGTCAGACTGCTGTTATTTACGCTATATCTGATATAAGCGATTCCAAAAACGAGATTGAAGAATTAGAAATTCACGCTTACCGCGACAGCCTCACGAATCTTTACAACAGGGCATTCGGCATGAAAACGCTCGAGGAATGGATTGAAAATAAAAAGCGCTTTGTTTTGGTTTTTGCAGACTTGGACAGGCTTAAATACATAAACGACGAGTTCGGGCATAACGAGGGTGATATGTATATCATTAACGCCGCGAAGCACCTTTTGTCCTTCCCCGAGGACGCGGTAGTCTGCCGTCTCGGCGGCGATGAATATATGGTGCTTGTCCCCGATACAGGAAACGCAGAGGTCGAAGCAAAAACTGTTGCAATATACGATAATCTCAGTAACGACGAGTATTTAAGCGGCAAGGAATATTCGTACAGTATAAGCTTCGGATTTGTTACGGTTGACACAGATAACACGCTTCCGTCAAGCGTAATCCTGAATCTTGCCGACGAGCGTATGTACGAAAGCAAAAAGGCAAGGAAAAAAGCGCGGTTGCAAGAAAATTTATAATTTGAAATAAAAATTTAAAATAAAACTTGACAAGTTAAAAAAAAGATGATATAATAATTTACGTTGCGTGCGATTTGCACACGCTGGTGTAGCTCAGTTGGTAGAGCAGCTGATTTGTAATCAGCAGGTCAGGGGTTCGAGTCCGTTCACCAGCTTCGCGTCTTTCACAAAAACTGCAAAAAACTTCCTTAGGGAAGTTTTTTTATTTTGAAAGAGTTTGCTGATACTTTATTATATATGCAATAATATTACGTCAAGCACACCCGTCCGTGTGTTCTAAATTAAACCTTTAAAGCCCGAGTTCATCGGGCTTTTTGCAGTTTTTAAAAGAATAAAATCGTATTTTTCAAAACTTTTTAAAAAAACCGCTTGACATGACGAATGATGTGTGTTATGATAATGAAGCCGCTCAAAAAACAGAGTAGCAATCAGCAGATAAATTGCAAAGCAATTTTCTGCGAAGCACCTTGAAAATTGAACAATAACGAACTATACGTTAAATTCAGAGATGAATTTAACAAACCTGAAAATTCCAGTATAGTCGGGGCACCACCCGACTGTGCTAAAAGTAGTTTTAATACTATA
>Ga0123356_10000480_pt1 | contig 44707 bp, 36 predicted proteins | sample TergutEmb28metaG_2_FD_92546 | JGI IMG/M metagenome (GOLD analysis project Ga0123356, IMG submission 92546) | Embiratermes neotenicus P3 segment gut microbial communities from Petit-Saut dam, French Guiana - Emb289 P3 | ecosystem: Host-associated > Arthropoda: Insects > Digestive system > Gut ...
AAATTGATTATTTTTATGAATCCAAAGATGACGATGATGATTAAAGCAATATCCTCACCCCTTATCCAATTGTAATTCAGATATAATGGTGTGTAAAGAGTCGGCGGCAAAGCATAGCTTTTCCTTGATGAACGCCCAGAGGCGCTCTTGACACACCATTACATCTGAATTTTTCCGTCTATAAGGGGTTTAAGGATAGGTGTGTTTTGAGTTAATTTTTTAGCGGCAGCTATTAAAAGCACCCCGCCGTTCTGGCAGAGGCACTTTCGTAGATAATTATGAATTATTTGTTAATTGATATGAAATACCCTTGACAAAACGAACCGTCCCTCTGTCTTTGTCTTTGTCTTAAACAAGAAAATGAATTTCTACAACCCCTCTGTACCTTCTTTTCGCACCCTCTCCGCTTGCGAAGGTCTTAAGTAGAACGGTTCCAGCTCGGTTGCCGAAACCGGCTCACAGCACATAGCCGTCAAAGCTACACCATAAGCTGTTTGATATCTGACAAGCTCCGAAGCCACACGGCAATCTTTTAGTGTGGTATTATCAATCTGTGCAAAACCCGTCTTACACACATCAACACCGTCGCCGACAAGCATGACCGGCAAATCATACTTACCCAAATCCGCAGCAAGCTCAGCAATCGAAAGAGCACGGTCATCACATAACCTGACAAGAACACTGCCCCGCCATTCAAAAAGTGCGTTATAAACCTGCTCACGTCTTGCATCCATAACAGAGCAGGTTATGCATCCTTCTGTAACACCCAACTGCCATGCCATTGCCTCAAGCGTTGAAACACCGCAAACGGGAATATCCAAGCCGAAAGCCAGCCCTTTTGCCGCCGACACTCCAATGCGAACACCAGTAAAAGACCCGGGACCGCTGGCAACTGCAACAAGCCCGATATCAGCTGGCTTTAGTCCCAAATTCGTTAAAAGTGACTCAGCCATTGACATTAGTGTACGGCTGTGCGAAAACCCGTTATTCTGGAAATACTGCCCCAAAAGCTTACCGCTGCTTAAAGTTGTATCGTAAACAGCAACAGACACAGGTTTTGCAGAGGATTCAAAAGCAAGAATCAACACTCTTCACACACCCCTTCCGCCCCGGTATTACCGATTGTAATTCGCCGCAGACTATCCCCAAGGTTTTTGATATTTACAATTATCGTATCCGACGTAAAAGCACCGGGCACCTTTTCGCTCCACTCAACCACACAAACGCCGCCGCGGTCATTATAGTCATCCCACCCGATATCAAACAATTCGTTTTCACTTTCGAGACGATACATATCAAAATGGAAAAGTGATATATCACCGGGGTATTCATTTACAATAGTAAAAGTCGGGCTTGACACATTCATACCGATTCCGAGACCGGCAGCGACTCCTCGTGTAAAAGCCGTCTTACCCGCTCCCAACTCACCGTAAAGTGCAACAACATCACCGGGCTTAAGCGTACGCCCGAGCTTAATGCCCTCAAAAACAGTTTCATTTTCATTATTCGTCGTAACTATCATACAAATAATAATATCACAAAAACAGAGCATTTGCACAATGCGGTGGAAAATGGTAAGATAACTGCATCTTAGCAACAATTTTACTTATTGTCATTTGGGATGTTTTTATATGCAAATATTCGTAACTGTTTTAAGAGCAATAGTCCGATTCTTTCAGGAGGCTGATATATTTCTGCTTTCCATCTGCGTTGCAGCTTCTGTATACGGAATCATTTTAATCAATAGTATTGTAAAAAACTTCAGTCCCTCAATGGGCGGACAAACAGCGGTACAAACCTGGGCAATGCTTATCGGTATTGGCTTATTTGTACTCTTTTCGTATATAGATATTGACATTATTGCAGATAAATCGAGGTTTTTATTTCTGTTTTCAATTTTATTTATATCCACATTGTTTTTTTGGGGTGTAGGGGAAGAAGAAGTTAACCGCGGTGCCTGGCTCAGATTCGGTAACATAGGCATTCAACCTGCGGAAATTGTAAAAGTTACATTTATAATAATATTGGCAAGAATGATTATAAGTTTTAAAGAACGCAAGACATTTAATTCGATTTTGTCAATAATACAAATCTTTATTGTCTTTGCAATATTGTTCGGATTTGTTCTTATAGTATCTCAGGACATGGGTACTGCACTTGTGTATTTCGGAATCCTGGCAATTATGCTCTTTGCTGGGGGGATGAAGCTGCGTTGGTTTGCAATCGGTGCGGCACTCATCACAGCAGCAACGCCTCTTTTATGGGAAAACTTCCTTAGTGAAAAACAACAAAACAGAATACTCGCACCCTTTGTACCCGAGCTTGTAGACCCGACTCGTCAGGGAGTTTTATGGCAGCCGGACCTCAGTGTTCAAGCGATAGCAACAGGCGGTTGGTTCGGACAGGGGCTTGGAAACGGCAGACTTACGCAAACAGCGGAAGCAATACCTGCACAGCATACGGATTTTATTATGTCGGCAGCCGGAGAAGAATTTGGTTTTATCGGTTGCATGGTTGTTATAGCTCTGTTGGTTACAATAGTAATAAGATGTGTTCATGTCGGGCTCAAATCCAACAATCCGCTCGGAATGCTTGTTTGTATAGGTATTGCGGGAATGCTTATCGTTCAGATGATTATGAACATAGGAATGGCTTTGGGAATAATGCCGGTCATAGGAGTCACGCTTCCGTTTTTCAGCTACGGCGGCTCGTCAATAGTAACAAGCTTTGCTGCAATGGGGATCGTATCGGGAGTAAAAATGCGTCCGAAGCCGGTAAGATTCAGAAATTTATAGCAACCGACGATGGATAAAATGCGAAAGGAATATCAGTAAAAAGTAAATACAAATATTTATGAAAATAATTAAAGGGTTTTCGCTTGTTGTGGTGTATATAGTTAAAGCGGGATAAAAAACGCATAGCAGAACATTTCAAACTAGGAGCAGCACCAAATGACAGAAAACCCCAGAAAAGTCCGAGAGATGCTTGAAGAACAAACGCTGTCACCTCAAGCGTCTTTATCGTCTCGCACAAAAGGGAGGCAACGGGAAGAGCCCGAATGTGAAATAAGAACATGCTATCAAAGAGACATTGACAGAATCATTCACAGCAAAACCTTCAGGCGGCTAAAGCATAAGACACAAGTATTTCTAAGCCCCGAAGGCGACCACTACAGAACAAGGCTGACTCACACACTCGAGGTATCACGCATAAGCAGAACAATAGCACGCGGACTTCGTTTAAATGAAGACCTTGCCGAGGCAATAGCACTTGCACATGATTTGGGTCATACACCGTTCGGACATGCAGGAGAGCGGGCACTCGACGAAATACTCGAAAATGAAGGCGGCTTTAAGCATAACGAGCAAAGCCTGAGAATAGTCGATTTTTTGGAGCTTGGCGGCAAAGGCTTAAACCTGACGCATGAAACAAGAGATGGGATACTGTGTCACACAGGCAGTAAGAAGCCCGAAACGCTTGAGGGTTGTGTAGTCAGAATCGCCGACAGGATTGCATATGTAAACCATGACCTAGATGATGCATTGCGAGCCGGAATCGTACGTGAAACGCAAGTGCCTGAAGAAGTACTGTGTGCATTGGGTGAAACAAACGGTGAAAGATTAAACACCCTGATACTAGACTTAATACAGGAAAGTGAAAAAACGGGTGAGATAACTCTAAGTCCGCCGATAGCGTTTGTCCTTGATACATTTCGCGATTTTATGTACACAAATGTATATCTGAATATGAAGGCAAAAAGTGAAGAAACCAAAGTATCGGGGATTGTCAACGAAATATTCCGTTTTTATTACAGAGCACCCGATGAAATGCCCGACGAATACAGACGTGTATCTGTTCAGGATGGACTAAAGCGTGCTGTCGGCGATTATATTTCGGGAATGACGGACAAGTACGCAATACATGTTTATGAAAAGCTGTTTATTCCGGAAGCATGGCAAGTAAGATAGGGGAGAAAAAATGGCGATACCTGACAGTTTTATTGACGAGCTGATAAGCAGAACGGACATAACGGAACTGGTCAGCGGATATGTGCGGCTTACAAAAAAAAGCGGCACAAATATGTTCGGGCTTTGCCCCTTTCACAGCGAAAAAACTCCGTCCTTTACAGTTAATTCGGAAAAGCAGATATACCACTGCTTCGGCTGCGGAAAAGGCGGCGGAGCAATAGGCTTTATAAGAGATGTTGAGAATCTGCAATTTCGCGACGCTGTTGAATTTCTTGCAAAACGGGCAGGAATGACAGTGCCGGAGGAAGAAGGACAAGCAGAGATATCAAATCGTCGTCGGCGTATTTTGGACTTGAACAAGGATTCCGCAAGACATTTTCACTCCATGCTATCCACGTCGCTCGGAGAGACTGCAAGAAACTATCTTGCAACAAGAGGGATTTCAAAAGCAAGTGTCACACGCTTTGGTATCGGTGTAGCACCTGACCAGTGGAGCACCTTGCACGATGCAATGCTTAAAAAAGGTTATACAAAACAGGAACTATTTGACGCCGGATTATGTCGAAAAGGTAAAAAAGAAGACGGAGCATATGATTTTTTCCGAAACAGATTAATGTTCCCGATAATAGATGTCCGGGGAAATGTAATAGGCTTTTCAGGCAGACGGCTTGACGCAGAAAAGGACTATAAATACTTAAACTCACCCGATACACCGGCGTTTACCAAGAGCCGCAACCTGTTTGGACTTAACCTCGCAAAAAAATCAAAAGCGGGAAAGCTGCTTCTTGTTGAAGGAAACATTGATGTTGTAATGCTGCATCAGGCGGGCTTCGACTGTGCGGTTGCTCCCTTGGGAACGGCTTTAACCTCAGAACAGACACGATTACTGGCACAGTATACTGACAATATTGTTGTTGTGTTCGACTCTGATGAAATGGGTCAGAAGGCAACTCTGCGTGCCTTATCCTTACTGGAAAAAACAGGTAAAAACGTAAAGGTCGTAAACCTGGGAGCCTCGGGAGACCCCGACGATTTTATCAGAAAACACGGTGCGGACGCATTTGAGATACTGCTTGAGCGAAGTGACAGCAATGTGGAATATAAGCTGCTGACAATACTAAATACCAGTGATATCAATACCGATGAAGGACGTCTGTCATATTTAACCTCTGCGACCAATATGCTATCTGAAATAAAAAGTGAACCTGAGCGGGAAATATACGGTGCAAAAGTCGCAAAGGTAGCGGGTGTTTCAGCAGAAGCGGTAAAAAACGAAGTAGAGAAAAAAATCAGAATTAAAAAGGGACGCGAAAAAAAGGAATTTGAAAAAGAAACAATGCGACCCAGAGCAAAGATACAACCGACAAGCAGAGAGCTTCGCTACACAAATGAACTGTCGGCAGTCGCTGAGGAAGGTGTTTTAAGATGTATTATCCTCGACCCGCCGCTGCTGAAAACAGTAACCAAACTGGGATTTTCAAAGGAAGAATTTACCTCACCTTTTTTAGCAAAAATATATACAACACTGGAAAAACGAATAACCGAAGACAGAGAAATAAATGAAGCCTTACTTATGACCGAACTGGAATCGGACGAAACCTCGCAGCTTGCAAGAATTATGGAAAAACCCGAGCCGATATCAGAGGGCGACAGAAGTCTGCGGCAGTACATTGAAAGAATACGGGCAGAAGCACTAAAAACACAAGAACCGACAGAGGATTTACTGCTTGAAATAAAAAGAATGAAAGAAACCACAAAACCGGAGGAGCAAAATGGAAAAAAATAACATTCATGAGGAACTGGATGAAATAGCCCAAGAGGGTGAGAAAACCAGTGAAACCCCTGAAAAAACACAAGAGCAATACAACGAGGAACGTTTGAATGCACTTGTCGAGGAAGGCAAAAAACGAGGCAACTTAAGCTCAAAAGAACTGCTTGACGTACTCGAGGATATGAACTTGGAGCAGGAGCAAATTGATAAGTTTTATGATACGCTCGAGAACTTGAATATCGACATAGCCGAAGCAGAGGAGGTTGCTTTTGTTCCTCCTGAAAATGATGATGCTCCGGAAATCGAGGAGTTACAAGAGATTGAAACACTAGCCGAGGATGAGATTATTGACCCTGACACGCTGGTTGACAATTTCAGTATTGACGACCCGGTTCGTATGTATCTCAAGGAAATAGGTAAGGTTAATCTTCTGACAACAGAAGAAGAAATTGAGCTTGCAACAAAAATGGCACAAGGCGATGAGGAAGCAAAACGTCAAATGGCAGAAGCAAACCTGCGGCTTGTTGTAAGTATTGCAAAAAGATATGTAGGTCGCGGAATGCTGTTTTTGGATTTGATTCAAGAGGGAAACCTCGGGCTTATCAAGGCTGTTGAAAAATTCGATTATACAAAGGGATATAAATTCTCAACATATGCAACATGGTGGATTCGTCAGGCAATAACTCGTGCAATTGCAGACCAGGCACGTACAATAAGAATTCCCGTTCATATGGTCGAGACAATCAATAAAGTAATGCGAATTTCCCGCCAGCTGCTTCAAGAGCTGGGACATGACCCAACACCCGAGGAAATAGCAGAGGATATGGGAATGCCCGTTGAGAAGGTGCGTGAGATTCTGAAAATTGCTCAAGAACCGGTCTCTTTGGAAACACCTATCGGCGAAGAAGAGGACAGCCATCTGGGAGACTTTATTCCCGACGAGGACGCATCGGAACCCGCTGAAGCCGCATCCTTTACACTCCTTAAGGAACAGCTCTCAGGAGTACTGGGAACCTTAACACCACGAGAAGAAAAAGTGCTAAGACTCAGATTTGGCATAGAAGACGGACGCACCCGCACACTCGAGGAGGTTGGAAGAGTCTTTAATGTAACAAGAGAAAGAATCCGCCAAATAGAAGCAAAAGCTCTCAGAAAGCTCCGTCACCCCAGTCGCAGCAAGAAACTGAAGGATTTCCTTTTCCCGTAAAATACAGCTATTACCCACCTTGCGCAATCTCCAATAATTAATCAAACCAGAGGTAAGTAATGCAAACACTTGGTATAAATATAGGGTCTACGAGTCTTAAAATGGTCATGTTTGAGGACGGTAAAACCATTTGGAACGGCTCAGCTATCCATGAGGGTGACTTTGGGGCAGCAGCTGCAAGGCTGCTTCAAGAAGGCAACATTCCCACAGGAATAAAAACACTTATTACAGGAAACGAAGGACGCTCCATGTTTACGGTTGCGGGAACACTTGAGCCGCTCTGCGTGGAAGCCGCACTAAAAACCCTTGCAATAAATGCCGATGCAGTAGTCAGCATGGGCGGTGAAGACCTGATTGTCTATACTCTGGAAGACGGAAAAATAATAAATAACTTCTCGGGAAATAAATGTGCATCCGGAACTGGAGAGTTTCTAAAGCAGCAGCTTGCACGTATGGATATGAGGCTCGAGGACATAGACGATATACCTGAGACCGCAAAAGTATATCCGATATCAACACGTTGCTCCGTTTTTATGAAAAGCGACTGCACACATAAACTAAATAAGCGTGAGGCAACGAAATATGACATAGTCTTTTCATTATCTCATGTAATGGCTGTTAAAGTAATTGATTTTCTTAAGCGTGCAAAGGTGAACTCAGGAAAAGTTGTTTTAACCGGCGGTATCACACGCAACAGACACATTGTCCGCTTTATTAAAGAAAGAGCACCGGACATTGACTTTATTATTCCCGAACAAGCAGCGGTTTTTGAAGCACTCGGAGCTGCGGTTTTAGCGTCGGAGTTTGGAAGCCCGCTGCCGGAAGCCGATAAGCTGATTCGCCCCGGTGAAGTACGCTTTGAAACCCTAGGAAGCTTGCAGGACTGGCAGTCCAAGGTTCGTGTTTTTGAAAAACCTGACGGTAAAGTACAGGCAGGCAGAAAGTATATTCTGGGAGTTGACGGCGGTTCAACAACCACAAAGGTCTGTCTTGTTGATATGGAAACAGACGAAATTGCCGCGAGCCATTACGGAAGAACACACGGCGACCCTGTAAAAGCACTCAAGGAGTGCCTTAGAATCATACAGGATAAAATCACAACCGACACAGGCTCTTCGGATATTGATATCCGCCTTGTATCAACCACAGGCTCAAGCCGAGAGATACTTGGTGTTTTCCTTGAAACCGGCGGCATATATAATGAGATTATCGCTCATGCAATGGGCACAACATATTATGACCCTGAAGTTGAAACTATATTTGAAGTAGGAGGACAAGACGCAAAGTATGTTCTTCTGAAAAATGGTGTGCCTATTGACTATGCTATGAACGAAGCATGCTCGGCGGGAACAGGCTCCTTTCTGGAGGAAAGTGCCGCAGGAGATTTGTCAATCCACAGCGATAGGGAAATAGGACCAATCGCACTTGCCGCAACGGCACCGCTAAAATTCGGGGAGCATTGTTCTGCTTTTATCAACAGCGATATACGAAAAGCAATTGCACAGGGTGCAAGCCGCGAGGATATAACTGCAGGTATAGTTTGCTCAATAGCCGCAAACTATATAAATCGTGTTGTAGGAAACAGAACAATAGGCGGCAAGGTATTCCTGCAAGGTGGTGTAGCAAAGAACCCGGCAGTCCCGCCGGCATTTGCCATGCTCTTGGGTAAGGAAATCCTTGTGCCACCATCGCCCGAATTAATGGGCTGCTTCGGTGTTGCGATTCTGGCAAAGAAAAAGTTTGAAGAGGGCTTATTAGAGGAGCTTAAACCGGACATAAACGTGCTGCTCGAAAGAGAAATCGGCTACGAGAGAGTGTTCAAGTGTGAAGCATGTGAAAACCTCTGCCCGATACAAGTATTAAAGCTGGAAGACCGCAAAATAATGTTCGGCGGCAGATGTAATAAGTATGCCAACATTCGCAAAGTCGTAAAGGATGTTCCAGTATTTGATTATGTTGAAAAACGCTCAAAGCTACTGTTTGAAGAGTATGCGGCACCACGGGCATCTATAGCTGATGCGGAATCTTCATCACAAGTCTCATCCAAATCCTCAACACAAACCACGGAGATATCTGCAAACGTCATACCGCAAAATCGTAATTATACAGTAGGTATACCAAGAGCATTATCCGTGCATACACTTTATCCGCTATACTCATGGTTTTTCCATGAGCTTGGCATAAAAACTATTCTATCAACGGAAGTCCCGCATGAAGGCGTTGCAAGAGCAGAAGCAGCTTACTGCTTCCCTGCAGAGATTGCACATGGTGCAGTGCAGGACTGCTTTGAAAAAGGTGCGGATTATATATTACTGCCGCATTTTCGTGATATGCCAAGCTATGAAAAAGAAGTGCATGCAAACTTCTGCCCGCTGACCCAAAGCTTACCCTATTACATAGAAAAAGCATTTCCCGATGTTCCGGCAGAAAAGTGGCTGCCGCTCGTTGTAAGCTTTAAGTTCGGTGATGAAAAAGCCTTGGAGCTCTTTCAAATAATGGGAGCAAAGCTCGGAATCGACAGTGCGGAGGTTCAGTCTGCATTTGAAAAAGCGCTTATAAAGCAGCGCGAATATTTCAAGGCGGCAAAAAAACTCGGCTTGGAAGCCCTCGAAGAATCCCGCAAAGCAGACAGACCCGTCATCGCACTGCTCGGAAGGGCATACAATGCCTTTACTCCCGAAGCAAACATGGGAATCCCCAAAAAATTCACAACAAGGGGATACTCTATAATTCCATTTGACATACTACCGTTTGAAAACGAATCAATATTCCCGAATATGTATTGGTATTACGGGCAGGAGGATGTCAAATCAGCAACACTCTTGAAGGAAGAAAGCAACATATTCCTTACATACATTACCAATTTCTCGTGTGCACCAGACTCATTCATTCTTCATTATATCAAGTGGATAATGGGACAAAAACCATTTATGGTGCTTGAGCTTGACACTCACTCCGCAGACGCGGGAATTGATACAAGAGTCGAAGCGTTCCTTGATGTTATAGATGGTTACAGAAACAAAAAAAGCGAAATAGAATCAGAGCGTTATGATAACGGCTGGCAGTTTGTAAGTGAAAAACTATCGGACGGTAGCTTTGACCTGCGTGTTGATAACTCCGAAACAGGCGAGAAGGTTCCCGTCAGGAGCAATAAAAGGGTAAAAGTTCTTCTGGCGAACATGGGAGATATATCGACAAAATATATTGGTGCTGCACTCCGGAGCCAAAATGTAAATGCAGAAGCATTACCGGTTGCAACAAGCAAAACAGTAATGGCAGCACGTGCCAATGCCTCAGGCAAGGAATGCGTACCCAGCCATCTGGTGCTCGGCTCCGCACTCGAATACTTCTGGAGCGACAAGTACCGCAAGGATGAGATATACCTGCTCTTTGTTCCGATAACAACGGGACCATGCAGAACAGGGCAGTATTATGTATATTATGAGAATCTGTTTCGCGATTTGAGACTTGAAAACGTTGTTGTATTTACACTATCGGCGGATAACTCCTACGGAGAGCTCGGCTCGGACTTTTCAAAAGTAATGTGGAAAGGCATTGTACTCTCCGATTATCTGAAGGACATGCAAAACTCACTGAGAACCACAGCTGTAGACAGTAAGACTGCTCTCGTCGATTTTGAAAAATCGTGGAACAGGCTTATTGATGTAGTTGAGTTTAGACCGAAGGATATTTGGATGGAACTAAAAAATGTTGCTGCCGATGTCAGCAGGATACCGCTGAAAAAGAAGGTTGTCGACTGTCCGAAGGTAATCATTGTCGGCGAAATTTATGTACGACGGGATGACTTTGCAGTCGGCGAATTGACCGACCTGATGAGCGAGAGGGGAATAGTAGTAAAGGTTGCAGGCATTTCCGAATGGATTCACTATTTAGACTTCATGCGTGAGTATGAATGGACAAAAGAACTTAATCTCCTCGCAAAAGGGCGACGCATTTTCTCAAAGCCATGGAAGTCGTTAAAGAAGCTTGGAATTGAAAAATGGTGGAAGCACTCGGTGGAAAAGAAAGTGCTCTCGATTCTCGAACCGACAGGACTGATTCCCGAAACACCCCATGATATGAAACTGATAATGGGGAACACTGTTAAGCACTTTGCAAATCTGGAGCTTAGCTCCGAAATCTCAGTTTCCACAGGCGCAGCAGCAACAGCAATGGAAGCAGGCTACTCCGGCGTAATAAACATAGGCCCCTTCGCCTGCCTCATAGGCAGAGTAATAGAAGGCATCTACACCCCCTGGGCAAGAGAACGCAACTACCCCATCCTCTCCGTAGAAGTAGACGGCAACATCCTCCCCCCAAACATAGTAAACAAACTAAACATCTTCATGGTAAACGTCCTCCGCTTCAAAGGCAACACCGACCTCTCCGCCCTTATTGACACCACAGAAGACTTATTGTAGAATAGGCAACAACATGGACGCTTAGCTCAGCTGGTAGAGCTTCCGCTTGACGTGCGGAAGGTCAGCGGTTCAAGTCCGTTAGCGTCCACCAAAAAAACGCCTGCACTTATAGCGATTGCAGACGTTTTTCTTTTCACAGCAAAATTCAAAACACTTTTTGACAAAATTCCTTGAAACAATTACGAATCGTGTTACAATAAGAGTAAGCTGTTATCAACAACTTTGAAAGGATAGTCAAATATGGCAAATCTTAAAGGTACAAAGACGGAGAAAAACCTTATGGAAGCATTTGTCGATGAGAGTGTTGTACGAAACAAGTACACTTTTTTTGCGGCTGAGGCACGAAAGGACGGATATGAGCAGGTTGCGGAGTTCTTTGAAAAAGCAGCAGACAATGAAAAAGAGCATGCAAAAGTGTGGTATAGGCTGCTATATGAAGGTAAAACGGCAGGAACCGCCGAGAATCTCAAAGCCGCAATAGGATACGAAAACAAAGAATGGACTGAAAAATATAAGCAAATGGCAGAGGACGCACGAAACGAAGGCTTTGATAACATAGCATTTCTGCTTGAATCAATTGGTGCGGTAGAAAAAGAACATGAAAAAAGTTTTAAGGAACTATTGCAAAAAGTTGAGGATAATTCATTCTTTAATAAAACCGAAAAAGCAAGCTGGGTCTGCCGAATATGCGGCTATGCAACAGATGACGACAACGCACCGGAAAAATGCCCTGTCTGTGAGCACCCCAAATCATATTTTGAATTAAAAAGAAAGCAGTGAGTTAACAATATGAAAATCCACATGAACGAACTTATACAAGCTATTGCAACCGCTCTTGATATTGTCGAGCACGAGCTTCTGGGCGCAAGCACAAACCATGGAAAAAGGATTGCTGTTTTGTGCGCACTTATGGGCAGAGAGCTAAAACTGGACGACTCGGAAATTAAAGCTATAACAACATGTGCGTTGTTCCACGATAACGCACTGACAGAGTATATCCAATACAAATTTGAGCATAAAGACCAGGAAGCTAATATAGTTCTTCACTGTGAGTTCGGACAAAGAAATGTTGAAATGATACCCTTCGGATTTGATGTCAGCGGACTTGTTTTGTATCACCACGAACATGCCGACGGCACAGGTCTTTACAAGAAAAAAGACGGTGAATTTCCGCTTGGGGCAGCACTTATAGCCATAGCAGACATGATTGATGTCCAGTTCCATTTGCAAAACATATCCGCCGATAAAATCCCGAATGTTCAAGAGAAGGTAAAAAGTCAAACAGGCAAGCTCTTTACAAAGACAGCTGCGGATGCATTTCTAAAAATCTTTAACGAGGATGTATTGCACTCTCTCCGTGACAAAAATATCAATGAAACCGTCACCAAATCAATACCGACCTGGGAAGTTGATGTGGACGGCGAAGCCATGATAAGTATTGCTGCCTTAGCCGCAAAAATAATAGACTACAAATCTCCGTTTACCCGCAATCATTCGGTGCAAATCGCAAACAGGGCATGGCTGATGGGCGGATACTACGGCTTTGACCCGATTAAACGTGCAAAAGTATATCTTGCTGCGTCTCTCCATGACCTTGGCAAGCTTGCAACACCAAATGCAATACTCGACAAGCCTGATAAGTTAACGGATGATGAGTTTGAAACCATAAAAGCACATGTAAAAGGAACCTATGATATGCTTTGCGGCATAACGGGCTTCGAGGATATTTGCCATTGGGCATCAAGCCACCATGAAAAACTGAATGGCAGCGGTTATTGCTTCGGAATTGATGAAGAAAAACTGGACTTCATAGACCGCCTGCTTGCATGTACCGATATTTACCAGGCAGTTAGCGAAGAAAGACCTTACCATGCAAGACGAAGCCATGACGAAACAATGCCTATTCTCTGGAGCATGGCAGATAAAGGTTTCATCGATAAACAAATAGTTGAAGACTTTGACACAGTTATGGCAATCTATTCAAACAAAGACGTCCCGCCTCCGGGAGAAACCCCATAACCCCGCCACACACCAAAAAGAAGGAGTAGTATCTATGAAAACCATAAACTGCATCAAGGTTGATGCAAAAGACGGAGCAGTAATCCCTGTTGTTACGTTCAATGTTGAAGATGACAGCAAAAAGGCTATTGTAATAATCAGCCATGGATTTGGTGAGCACGCTGACTCATATATCGAGTTTGCCGAGCTTTTATGGCAGGGGAAATACGCAAGCGTAATAATCGACCAGCGCGGTCACGGCAAGCCTCCCGAAGGAGCAAAGAAATGGCACGGGCAAATACCGAATTACCAATGCTTTGTTGATGATATAGTATCGGTGACCGAAAAGGTAAAGGAACTTGCACCGGGCACTCCAATAGCCTTATTCGGACACAGCATGGGCGGCAATATTGTAGTTAATACATTGCTGAAAATATCACCCGAGAAAGCTAAAGAGTACTTTTGTGCGATTCTTGAATCACCATGGTTTGAACTAACCCCGCCGCTAAGTCCGACAACACGACATTTAATAAAGCACTTAAGCCAAATAATGCCGAGATTCAGGATTCACAGAAAGCTTAATCATGGGCAAATTTCAAGTGACGCAGAAAAAAGCAAAGGCTATGCAAAAGACCCGTATTATCACGGCTTTATATCCACACGAATGATTGACGGAATATTAAACGGATGCACATATGCTTTATCAAACGCAGAGAAAATGCCGATAAAAACCTACCTTGCATATGCTGATAACGAAATGATTGTTTCCAATAAAGAAATGCTCGAATTTGCAAAAACAGCCGGCGATATTGTTACAGTTAAAAACTATGCATCAAACCATGCAATACATAACGATGTACAGCAGATACCTTACTGTCAGGATGTGATTGCGTTTCTCGATTCCAATTTGAAATAAAAAGAGGGTAAGCATTTGACTGATGTTGCAATTATTGGGTGCGGAATTACAGGTGCTGCAGTAGCATATGAGCTTTCCCGCTATAATCTGAATATCGTTGTGCTGGAGCGTGAAAACGATGTTGCAATGGGTACAACAAAAGCAAACAGTGCAATAATACACGCAGGTTATGACCCGACCCCCGGCACACTAATGGCGAAGCTTGATGTGGAAGGCGTTACACTTGCGAAGGAAATATGCGAAAAGCTTGACATCCCGCATAAGCACTGCGGAGCATTCGTTTTGGCAACTACAGATGAAGAGGTAGCAATTGTCGAGCATCTATATAAGAGAGCAATAGAAAACGGCGTTGAAGAAGTTGCAGTTTTACCCGGAAATGAAGTATTAAAGCTTGAACCTAATGTAAACAAAAACGTAATATCAGCATTACACGCACCCACGGCTATGATTGTAGACCCGTGGGAATACACGCTTGCACTTGCCGAAACCGCTGTAAAAAACTCGGCAGAGATATTGCTTGAGCACACTGTTACAGGAATTGACATTATTGAGGATGGCTACAGTATTCAAACATCAAAAGGTGAAATCAAAGCAAAAGCAATAATAAACGCCGCCGGTCTTTACGCCGATGACATACATAACATGATTGCAGAGCCGGAATTCAAAATAACAGCTGCAAAAGGGGAGTATTGGCTACTCGATAAGAACGAAGGCACAAGAGTAAACAGTGTAATATTCCAATGCCCGTCAAAAGCAGGAAAAGGAGTTCTTGTAACACCGACAGTGCACGGAAATCTCATGGTGGGACCCGGCAACATAATCGCAGACTCCCGGGACGACGTATCAACAACATCGGATGAGCTTGTCAACGTAAGAGAAACCGCAGTAAAATCAGTGCCGGATATAGATTTCGGTTCTGTAATCCGTAGCTTCTCGGGCAATCGTGCTCACACCGAGATTGATGATTTCATAATAAAAGAAGTAAAACCGGGGTTTATCGACCTTGCAGGAATAAAGTCACCTGGATTAACTGCCGCACCCGCAATTGCAAAAATGGCAGTTGAACTGCTCAAAGACAGCATGTTTGATTTAAAAGAGAAGCAAAACTTTATAGACACCCGTAAGCGTACAAGATTTAATAAACTATCGCCGGATGAAAAAACCGCACTGATAAAAAACAATGAGTCATATGGTCACGTTGTATGCCGCTGCGAAACAGTCACCAAGGGAGAAATACTCGAGGTGCTTAATTCACCAATCCCACCTCGCTCAATTGATGGAATTAAACGCCGCACGGGAGCGGGTATGGGACGCTGTCAAGGCGGCTTCTGCGGACCTCGCATACTTGAGCTTCTGGCAAGGCACTATAATATTGATTCAACCGAGGTGCTGCAGGACAAAGAAGGTACATATATCCTAACGTCCAAAACGAAAGAGAAGGTGTGATGATGAGTAACGGTCTCAAAGCACACTACGAGTTAATAGTAATAGGCGGAGGACCTGCGGGCATAGCGGCAGCTTATTCGGCATGGGAAAAAGGCTTGCGTAAAATACTGATAGTCGAGCGGGATGATGAGCTTGGCGGAATCCTGAATCAATGCATACATCCCGGCTTCGGCTTGGAGTACTTTAAAGAAGAACTGACAGGTCCCGAATACGCATGGTGTTTCATAAAGCTGTTGCCCGACACATCAATCGAAGTAAAAACAGACACAATGGCACTTAAAATTACAAAAGAAATGGAAGTTCATATATCCGGCAGGGAGGCAGGTTATCAAATATTGCAAGCAAGCAGCATTGTAATGGCAACCGGCTGCCGTGAACGTGCCAGAGGAGCACTCGGCATTCCCGGCACAAGACCATCAGGTGTTATAACGGCTGGAGCAGCCCAAAGATATGTAAACATGGAAGGCTACATGCCCGGCAAACGCATAGTTATAATCGGAAGCGGCGACGTCGGCTTAATAATGGCAAGACGCATGACACTGGAGGGAGCAAAAGTCCTCGCAGTAGTCGAAATACTGCCTCACCCGGGAGGTCTTCTGAGAAACGTAGTCCAATGCCTCAATGATTTCGACATTCCGCTCTTACTATCGCACACAGTAACAGACATCCAAGGAAAAACACGTGTAGATAAAGTAATTGCTTCAGAAATCGATGAAAACCGCAACGTAATACCCGGTACAGAAAAGGTCTTCGACTGCGACACAGTGCTTTTATCCGCAGGACTAATTCCCGAAAACGAACTGATAAGCGCAGCCGGAATAAGCATTGACCACAAAAACGTAGAAACCTCAACCCCCGGCATCTTCATCTGCGGCAATGCCCTACACGTCCACGACATCGTAGACAACGTAACCCTCGAAGCAAACAAAGCCGGAATAGCAGCAGCAGAGTTTGTTAAAAAAGGAGCGTAATATGCCAAAATATATTTTATCTCTTGACCAGGGTACTACCAGTTCTCGTGCTGTACTTTTCGATGATAAACAAAGCATTGTATCGCTTGCACAAAAGGAATATACGCAGATATATCCTCGTGAAGGCTGGGTTGAGCATGACCCTATGGAGATATATTCGTCGCAGATGTCTGTGATGATGGAAGCCGTGGCACAGAGCGGTATTAATGTAAAAGACATTGCAGCTATCGGAATCACAAATCAGCGTGAGACGACTATTGTATGGGAAAAAGCAACAGGTAAACCTGTCTGCAACGCAATTGTCTGGCAATGCCGCCGCACAGCCGACATTATCGAAAGGCTGACATCACAAGGATTAAAAGAAACAATACGTGAAAAAACCGGACTTATACCCGATGCGTACTTTTCCGGCTCAAAAATAGCGTGGATTTTGGAAAATATCGAAGGAGCAAGAGGAAAGGCAAAAAGAGGCGAGCTTCTGTTCGGCACCGTTGACACATGGCTGCTTTGGAAACTGACAGACGGCAAGGTGCATATAACCGATTACACAAATGCATCACGAACTATGATATTTAACATTCATACTCTTAAGTGGGATGATGATTTACTTAAAGCACTTGAAATTCCAAAGGAAATGCTGCCGGAGGTACGCAGTTCAAGCGAAATCTACGGATACACAGGTGTACAAGGAGTTGACGTACCGATTGCGGGAATAGCAGGCGACCAGCAAGCTGCACTTTTCGGACAATGCTGCTTTGAAACAGGCGAAGTAAAAAACACCTACGGAACAGGTTGTTTCCTGCTGATGAACACAGGAGAACAAGCTTACTCAAGTAAAAGCGGACTGATTACAACTATAGCTGCCGGTACAGGAGCCAAACCGATATACGCACTCGAGGGGAGCGTTTTCACAGGCGGTGCAGTCGTGCAATGGCTAAGAGACGGTCTGCGGGTTATTCCCGAAAGCCGCGATATAGAATATCATGCGGCAAAAGTTGAAAACACAGGCGGCGTTTATTTCGTTCCCGCATTCACCGGTCTCGGCTCACCATACTGGGATATGTACGCAAGAGGCTGTATAGTAGGAATAACAAGAGGAACAACGAGAGAACACATAATGCGTGCAGCTCTGGAATCAATAGCATACCAAAGCCATGACATGATTCGTGCAATGGAAAACGACACTGACATGCAAATCCCAGAGCTGAAAGCCGACGGCGGTGCCTCCGTAAACAAGCTTCTAATGCAATTCCAGGCAGACATCTGTGCAAAAAAAGTACACCTACCAAAAATAAGCGAATCAACATCTCTAGGAGCCGCATACCTCGCCGGCCTCGCAGCAGGCGTATGGAAAGACACAGAAGAACTAAAAAAACAGTGGCGTACAGAAAAAACGTATAATCCAAACATGGAAGAAGAAAAAAGAAAAACCCTGCTCCACAACTGGAACAAAGCAATAGGCAGAAGCTTAAACTGGGCAGAGTAATAAGAAAGTTGCAAAGGGGTTATATATTTAAAACAACGACATCTGCTGTTCTTTTGTTTCAAACTTTCTCATGTACCCGAAAACATCATCTATTTTATGCATTATTTTATTCTTTCGGCACACATCATGGAAAATCTCCATCAACCTATGATTATCAGGGCTATGACACTCGTAGCTGCTGCCAAAGGTGCGAATATATTGTTGCTTCACCCAAGGGAAGTGCTCATCTAACTTACCATAAAAGTAATCTCTGCTGCCCTCACGCATTGTTGTACCCATTGCAAAGCAGACGATTCCTTTGACTTTCGCTTTTATGCAATAATCCAAAATTCCTCGCAGATTATCCTCCGTATCATTAATAAAAGGCAAGATAGGGTCAAGCCAAACAACTGTCGGAATACCCTCATCTCTCATAGCTTCCAAAACAGCAAAACGCTCCGCAGTCGTCGACACATTCGGCTCAATTTTGCGGCACAAATCCTCATCAAATGTTGTCAAAGTCAGTTGCACCACGCATTTTGTCTTTTCGTTTATCTTCTTTAAAATATCCATATCACGCATTATGCGGGCAGACTTCGTCAGAATAGATAACCCAAACCCATACCGCTCAATTAACTCATTGCACTGCCTCGTCAATTGCAGCTCTTCCTCAAGATGAATATAAGGGTCACACATCGAGCCTGTACCAATCATGCAAGGCTTGCGTTTGCGTGAAAGCTCTTTTTCAAATATCTTTACTGCATTACGCTTGACCTCAATCTCCTCAAAATCATGATTAATCTGATAACAATGACTCCGGCTGTCACAATAAATACAACCATGGCTGCAGCCACGATACAAATTCATACCGTTGCCGGCAGAAAGAATAGTCTTGTAATCACCATAAATCATATAAAAACCTCCACACATTTACACTATACATTTTGCCAAAATCATTTGCAAGCCAAAATAAAATTATGATATATTATACAAAACAAAGTTTTTGGGGAGGAACCTGTTTTGTCATTTTCATATGAAAGTATTTTATCAAATGAGTTTAAATGTATGCCTGTTTATGTCGGCAATATTATCAAGCTTATCGATGAAGGTAATACTATACCGTTTATCGCAAGATACCGTAAAGAGCTGCATGGAGCAATGGATGACCAGAAGCTTCGTGAGCTGGCGGATAGATTGCAATACCTGCGTAATCTCGATAAAAGAAAACAGGAAGTGCTTGAATCCATTGAATCACAAGGTAAGCTTACCGATGAACTGATTGAAGCGATTGAAAAAGCACAAACGCTTGCAGCAGTCGAGGATATATACAGACCATACAAGCAGAAACGCCGCACAAGAGCAACGGTTGCACGTGAGCAAGGACTCGAGCCTCTTGCACAGTGGCTGTTAAAACAAGAGCAAAGCAAAGAATCACCACTTGAAGTTGCAGAGAAATACATAGATGAAGAAAAAGGCATAGCCGATGCACAAAGCTGTATAAACGGTGCATGTGACATACTAGCCGAAGACTTTTCAGATGATGCTTCACTGCGTGCAAAGCTTCGCCCGTTGCTGTTTAAAGAAGGAATACTTTGCAGTGAAAAAGCAGGAGAAGGAAATCCGGTGTATCAACAGTATTATGAGTTTGAAGAGCCATTAAACAAAATACAACACCATCGGATTCTGGCGATAAACCGAGGTGAAAAAGAAGGTGCTCTGAAAGTAACACTAAAAGTACCTCATGACAATGCACTCAATATAATGGACAACGAAATCCTTAAGGAATACGACACACCAGCAACAGAGTTTATTCAACAAGCAATAGACGACAGTTGGGACAGACTGCTATACCCGTCCCTTGAGCGTGAGCTCCGCTCCTCACTTTCCGAAGGTGCTCAAACACAGGCAATTAAAATGTTTGCAATAAACCTTAAACAACTATTAATGCAGCCACCTGTGCGGGGGCAGAATATATTGGCTGTAGACCCGGCATACCGCACAGGCTGTAAATGTGCAGTTATAGATGCAACAGGTCTTGTACTTGATACAACTGTCGTATATCCGACGCCGCCGGAATCCAAAATCGCAGAAGCATCAGCAACTCTAAAAAAACTGATAAAAAAGCACAACGTCACAGTCATAGCAATAGGAAACGGGACAGCTTCAAAAGAAACCGAAATCTTTGTTGCGGATATGATAAAAGAAACACCGGGAGTTTCATACATGGTAGTCAATGAAGCTGGTGCGTCGGTTTATTCTGCGTCAAAAATCGCAGCAGAGGAATTCCCGCAGTTTGATGTGTCAATACGTTCAGCCGTTTCAATAGCAAGACGCCTGCAAGACCCGCTTGCAGAGCTTGTTAAAGTCGACCCTAAATCCATCGGAGTAGGTCAGTACCAGCACGACATGCCACCCGCACAGCTGAGCAGTTCGCTAGACGGTGTTGTAGAAGACTGTGTTAACAACGTAGGTGTTGATCTGAATGTCGCCTCGGCACCGTTGCTTGAAAGGGTTGCGGGTCTCGGACCCATGATTGCTAAAAACGTAGTAAGCTACCGTGAAGAAAATGGTGCATTCCCGGACAGGAAAACACTGCTGAAAGTACCCAAGCTAGGACCAAAAGCATATGAGCAATGTGCCGGATTTTTAAGAATTCCGGGTGCAAAAAACGTTCTAGACAACACATCGGTACACCCCGAGTCATACAAAGCCGCAAAAGAACTGCTGACAACCTTCGGACTTACTTTAAAAGATGTCGGAGACCTGCCGCCGATAAATGATATGATAGAAAAACGCGGAGAAACAAGCGTAGCCGAAGCCTGCAATGTAGGTATTCCGACACTCAGAGACATTGCATCATCCTTGCAAAAACCCGGACGTGACCCACGTGATGAGCTGCCACCGCCGCAGCTTCGTACGGATGTACTCGACATGAACGATTTAAAACCGGGCATGGTACTCACAGGCACAGTGAGAAACGTCATAGATTTCGGAGCCTTCGTAGATATCGGCGTACATCAGGACGGTCTGGTTCACGTATCGGAAATAGCAAACCGCTTCATCCGCCATCCGTCAGAGGAAGTAAAAGTCGGCGACATAGTAAATGTCATTGTCCTTGAAGTCGACACACAAAGAAAACGCATAGCACTGAGCATTAAGCAAGCAAAAGGGGGAGAACAACCGTGCGTATCACAGTAATTGGTGCGGCAAATATCGATATTATCGTTCAAAGCAAATCATCAATTAGACCAGGGGAATCAAACCCCGCTGATATAAGCTTAAAAGCAGGCGGCGTTGCACGTAACATTGCAGCTATGCTTGCACTGCGTGGCATAGAAGTAGACCTGATTGCAGCAATAGGAAAAGACCCTTTTGGAAATATGCTCAGAGAAAGCTGCAGGGACATAGGAATCAACACGGATGCGTGGATAGAAAAATCCAACGCCAGCACCGGTGTTTATATGGCAACAAAGGATAAAGACGGAGAGCTGTATACGGGATTTGACGCGATAACAGCACCCGAATCAATAAGAACTGCAGAGCTGACAAAGCATAAAAAACTTATATTTGAATCTGATTTATTAATATTAGACTTAAACCTCTCGGAAAAAATCATTAACGTAGCACTAGAGCTGCGAGACCACCGTCCCGTAATGGTTGACGCCGTCTCAACAGACAGAATTTCACGCATAGAGAGCTTTCTGGACAGAATTGATATATTAAAACTAAACCGCCTTGAAGCCGAAAAACTGACAGGAATAAAACTCGACACAAAAGAACGGGTCAAACAAGCCTGCAACAACATAGTAAGCAGGGGAGTAACAAGAGTATTCATAACAATGGGAATGGCAGGAGTTTGTGCCGCCGACTACAAAAACGCAATCTTCGTCCCCGCCGTCCCAGTAGTTGTAAAAGACCTGACAGGAGCCGGCGACGCCTTCTCAACAGGCATAGCAATAAAATTCGAAAAAGACCTCCGCACCCAAGCCGAATCCGGCGTAAAACTCGCCGGCGAACACTTAGGTCGAAAAATGTGAGTGGGGAGCAAGGTAATGAAAAATAAAGAGGTCGATATTAATATGACCTCTTTTCTCAGCTGAGAGGTTTATGGGACAGTTGATTTGAGATAATTAATTAAAAGGAAAATACACAAATAAGATATTGATACTAAAAGCTAGCATAAAAATTTATCGCTTGAAATAGTGTAAATGATATAATACAATAATAGCATTATTTGGGCATATTAGTGTTGATGATACTAACTTATAAAGGAGTGTGTTCAAATGAGTCGATCACGGGCAGATATATCAAATATAGTCGGACAATCATTTAGAACTTCAAATATTGAAAATGACGAGTGGAGTTACCCCAAGTCATTTAGAAATGAAAGCAAAGAGTTACCGAAATGGATAAAAAGCAAAACCGGCAGCGAATATCATATGCTGGATATGCGGTTTATCAATGATGGAATTTCAATATTAATAGAAACAAAAGCGAATTTTGATTTAGATTCAGACGCAGAAAAACAACTGCAAGCATATGTCACATATGAAAAGGCTTTGACAGGAAATAAAATAATTGCTATTTTGGCAAATACTCAAGATGAGCGTATTAAAGTATGGCGTGGTCCAGTTACCAACGAAAATCTAATGCAAAAAGAAATAAAACTACGATCATTTGAGGAATATGCAGATTTTTATTCAAGCAAAACAAATAATAAAGAACTTGTAATGCAAAACACGTACAATCTCAATGAATTATTGCATGAAATTGGTATTGCGGAGAGACTGAGGAGTCAATTTGTTGGAACCTGTTTGCTAGCATTGAAAAACGGTTTGATTTATGAAAAATGCACAACCTCACAAATAATAAGCGGAATATCCGATATATTATCTGCTTTACTGGATAAAGACGCAAGTAAAGCAGAGAAAATTGACATTTTAAGGACTAAAATCCTTGATAGTCAAGATGTGCGCTCCCTTGAAACATCTTCTTTCAGGAAAGCATTAAATAAAATAAAGAACGATATACTGCCCTATATAAATGATAAAAGCACAGCAGGGCAGGATTTATTAAATCTTTTTTTTGTACAATTCAATAAGTACGTGGGAAAAGAAGATAAAAATCAAGCATTCACACCTGACCATATAGCACACTTTATGTGTAAAACAATCAATATAACACGAAACAGCAAAGTCCTCGACCCTTGTTGCGGTTCAGGCTCATTCTTAGTCCGTGCCATGATGCAAGCTATGGATGATTGTGCAACAGGAGAAGAGCAAAAAACAGTGAAAAACAAAAACATATATGGGATAGAGTATGAAGAAACAGCATTTGGATTAGCAACAACAAATATGCTGATACATTCTGATGGCAATACCAATATTAAACAAGGTAATTGCTTTGATTGTGAAGATTGGATAAAACAATCAAACATTGATAGAGTGCTTATGAACCCCCCATATAATGCAAATAAAAAACATATGGAAAGAAAGTACACAAATACATGGACGGAAAACAAAAAAGAAGATCCATCTAAAGGGTTGTATTTCGTAAAATACATAGCAAATATAGTGAAAACAGGGAAACTTGCAGTTCTGTTGCCTATGGCATGTGCAATAGGAAAGGAAAAAGAAATACAAAAACTAAAGAATGAGGTATTACAGGAACACACTTTAGATGCAGTATTCTCATTGCCGGCTGATATTTTTCATCCCGGCTCTACATCTGCGGCGTGTTGTATGATTTTTACACTTGGAATAAGACACGACAGCGAAAGTAACTCGCATAAGGAAACGTTTTTCGGGTATTACAAAAATGATGGTTTTACAAAAAAGAAAAACCTCGGACGTGTAGAAAAAGTAGATTGTTTTACAGGTAAGGGCTTATGGAATGATATAGAAAATGAATGGTTGAAGCTATATAGAAACAGAACTGCAGTTGATGGAATTTCTGCTTTAAAAAAAGTTTCAGGTGATGATGAATGGCTTTGCGAAGCATATATGGAAACAGACTACAGCAATCTTTCTGATGAAAACTTTATTGAAGTTATACGAAATTATCTATCCTACCAGGTAAAATATGGTTTAATTAATTTGGATGATAAGTTTATAAGTAAGCTAAAGGTTCCTCTAAAACCTGTTTCAGAATGGGGTAAATTTAAAGTTGGGGAAATCACCGGAAGTAAGGGGGAAAATGATTTATTTACTCTTCATAAATGCATGTGCAGTGTTGCCGGAAGCCTTATTGATGGTAGCGAATATTTTTACATAGGTGCAAAAAAAGACGATAATGGTGTTATGAAAACTGTTGCAAAAGATGATGAGTTAATATCAAAAGGGAACTGTATTATATTTATATGTGATGGAGAAGGGTCTGTTGGGTATACCAATTACATGGATAGAGATTTTATTGGAACAATAAACCTGACAGCAGGCTATAATGAAAGGCTTAATCAATATACAGGATTGTTTCTAACAGCTGTATTGGATTTGGAAAGACCAAAATACTCATTCGGGCGTAAATATCGTTCCAATATACCCAACACATATATAAAACTACCAAAAACATCAACCGGTAAGCCTGACTGGGACTACATGGAAGAGTATATAAAATCATTACCCTACGGCAATAAAATATAACACCCAACCTCACCGTAAAACCTCTACAATATCCGCCGCTTTAGGCGGACACCCTGCCACGCACGTGGCAAATCCTTTTGCACAATTGCCAACCCCAAAGCCGGCACCCGTCTTACCCTTAAACCCTTGACCGATATGCACCTTCCCGTCGATTCGCACTCTGCCGCCCACTCTATGCAAAGCATAGACCAATGACGAATAGCAAGCCGAGCATGCGGCGTCTTCATCTATCATACTGCGATATCTGTCGGCAGCGTACATATTATGAGTATCAACAACAGACTTATCCCCAACATTTAACTCAACAATCTTGGTATCTTTGGAGTGGTAATTACCTACTCCGATTTTTTTTGCAAAGCTCAAATACTCAATATCATCAGGGCGATATCCTATCAGCTCGGCACAATATGAATCAATCATAACAGGGTCACGACCTGCGATAATTCTGTTTGATGTTACGGGATTTCCGCCCTCCTCAAAGCTCAAATCCCCGCATATCCCATCGACAACACAATATCCGGTCTTTATCAGAGCATTTAAAACCGCCACGGGCTTATGAATCCCTAAAGTATGGAACCGACGCTTTTCACCATCGGGAATACAACCCTTTTGATTTTTCAAACAGCAAGTCAGCCGGGTTTGGCAATGTGCCTTTAGCACAGGAATGTTAATCAAAAAGTCCGTATTCAAAGCCTCATCACAAACCTTAATCTCATATCCGCTATGCTCAAGAACCGTGCAACTGTCAGACTTTAAATCAATAAGCGGTATATCATATTTTCGACCCAGCTCCTCATATCCGCAAAACTTAAAAGCCCGCTTCGTGCTGTCTCCAACCCAGGAGCTCTCAATTATTTTTATTCTTTTAACACCAGAATCCCGAAGATACATAATAACACCTTCAACAACCTCGGGATGTGTAACAGCACCGTTGGAAGCAGGACCCGGTACAACAAGATTCGGCTTTAATGACACAGCAAAATCCGACCTAAGATAATCTCCTATATCAGAAGCAGCCAATGTATCGTAAGTGTTTTTAATAATATCGCTGCCGTAAGTTATAACAATCATAATTCTACTCCTTTTCGGAAATTGGCTTGTGGAAATTCTATTATTAATGTATGATACGAAGTAAGTTTAAAAGTAAGAAAGGACACAAACAAAAAATGATAAAAGTGACTGTTTGGAATGAGTATCGCCATGAGATATCGGATGAAAATGTTAAAGCGATATACCCTGACGGGATTCACAACTGTATTGGCAACTTTCTAAAAAATGAAAAGAAAATAACAGTAAAAACTGCAACTCTTGATGAACCTGAACACGGGCTTACAGATGAGGTCTTAAATAACACAGATGTGTTGATCTGGTGGGGACACGCACATCATGGCGAAGTATCAGACGAAATTGCAGACAAAGTGCATCAAAGGGTTCTAAAAGGAATGGGATTTATTGCACTTCACTCCTGTCATGTTGCCAAACCGTTTTTGAAGCTTATTGGTACAAGCGGAACTCTAAAGTGGAGAACAGACGATTTCGAAAGATTGTGGACAGTAATGCCCTCGCACCCGATAGCAGAAGGAATCGATGAATATATAGAGCTAAAAGACGAAGAAATGTACGGCGAACCGTTTGATATACCAACACCTGATGAACTCGTATTCATAAGCTGGTTTGCAGGCGGTGAAGTGTTCCGCTCAGGCTGCTGCTGGAACAGAGGAATGGGAAAAGTATTCTACTTCCGCCCCGGACACGAAACAAACCCATCATACCACATCCCGCAAATTCAAAAAATAATTACAAACGCAGTAAACTGGGCAGCCCCAAAGAAAATACTAGATGAACTCACATGCTCAAACGCAACAATCTCTCCCGAAGAAAAACGAAAGTAAAATATGTAATAAAGCAGCGAGTTATGGAGTCTTTTTTATATTGTTCTGTCAGTGCAGCATGGACGCGGAACGCGGTTCTAGGAGCAAGGATTCGACTTAGAATCGAAAAGGAATAATATAAAAAAGACTCCATAACTCGCTGCATCAAAATTTAATTAAGCCAAACAGCAGAATACCAGTTTTGCTCTTCATCTTCCGACCTTAGCGGCTTAAGTGGAAGACCAAGCTTTGCAACTGTCGCAAAAACATTTATTCCAACGCTATGGAACGACGGGCGAGCCTTCATCACGTTTCTGCACGGATGGTCGAATCTGCCCGCACACTCTTCGCATAAAGCACAGTCCGACATCGAAAAAGAAAGAACATCACCGTCCAGATATGCCTCATTCTCTATTGCGAGTGAAGCCTTCTGGGCGGTTTTTTTGTTGCGTGAATGAACAATCAAAACAGACTTATACTTCCTGAGCAACCTCTCCATTTCATCAAGCGGCAAAAACCCCTCGCGAGAAGGACAGGTACAACCCTTACCCCAATCCTTACAACCAAACATGCACTTCAAAATAGTCCTGCCGTCAAAGACAATATCCTCGGGCGTGACAGCGACAGCATTGTCTGCTCCAAGCTCACATGCCATATTAATATACTTATTAATATCCGCCATTTTACAAAAACCTCCTCATAAATCCGTTTTATTGTACACCTATTATGCGAAAATTGAATTAACAGGAAAGAAATAGAGAAAAAATACCGAAAAACCGCGAAAATAACACGCAAAGTCAAATAATCTGCTTACTTAAAAACTTAACAAAAAACGGAGGAAACAAAAAATGAAATTTCTACTGCTTCAGGTAACAATCATAACCTTAGTCTGCATATTCGTAGCAGCCCTGTCAAACCTCACCGAGCTTGGCATATCAGGCTGGATAATAACAGCCTCAACCAGCTACTGCTTATACAAAATCTATAAGCAAATTCAATACAACATAAAGTACCTGGAAAGAAAGGAAAAAAACAAATACAACGACCTCGAAGTCACAGACCTCTCGTCCCAAATCCACTACTTCATGTTCGACGATGCCACCGGTCTTCAAGACGACTAAAATAATGTTATCACATTCACTTTAAAAAACCAATACGATATGCTATTATTCTTCCTATATGAAATACTCGGGAGGAACACATGAACAACGAACTACGCAGCAGATATAACGCACTTAAAAGCAAAGTTGTAGACAGAGCGGCAGCATTTGCCGACCTCATTGACTACATCGAAAACGAAACAGACTGGCTTACAGCACCCGCAAGCACCCGCTTTCACCTATGCAGAGAAAACGGGCTCCTTGAACACTCAATCAATGTTGCAGAAACTCTGCTATTAATAAAAAACAGCCTATACCCGATAATAACCGACGAATCATGCGTTATAGTTGCACTGCTCCACGACCTCGGCAAGGTCGGAATGCCAAAAGAGCCCCTGTACCTCAAAAACAAACCGACAGAAAACCAACGTCGTGCAGGCTATGGAGCAACCTACCCCTACAGCTACAATAACAACCTCACATACCTAAGCGTCCCCATCCGCAGCCTGTATCTAGCACTGCCGTTTCTCCACCTGACCGAAGAAGAAACACAAGCCATTGCATACCACGATGGGCAATACGTCGATGATAACCGCTCAGTTGCAAAAAATGAAGCTCCACTGACACTACTGCTGCAATATGCAGACAACTGGTGCGGCTTCGTTGTTGAAGAGCGATAAATGCACAAACTTAAACAATCGGAATAAAAATACTAAAAAATCACGATAACACTAGCAAAAACCTAGAAAATATTACAAAAATTTCAATAATTAACATTTTTGAAATATTTATTGCTAGGATGCTTAATAAATAACTGTTACATTAACAATGCAGGGTCGCTAAACTTTTTCATTTTTAATCCTCTAATCTTCATCGCAAACAGGAGTCTTGTGACTCCTGTTTGTGTTTGGCTATACGCAGTGTCTATACGTAGCGTCTATACGCAAAGAACGCATACCGTCACTCAATCAAACACTGTACATTTCCTCTGCTTGCTGATAAAATAATCAAAAATAATTATCTTTATAAGAGGTTTATTTATTATGGAATATCATGTAACAAAAAAAGGCAGCAATCTTAATCCGGGAACTCAAGCAAAGCCATTTCTGACTATCGGAAAAGCAGCAAGGATAGCACAACCTGGTGACACAATTACTGTTCACAGTGGAGTTTATAGGGAGTGGGTCAGCCCATACCAAGGCGGCACAGCCGCAAAGCGAATTACATATCAAGCCGCGCAAGGAGAAGATGTAACAATAACAGGTTCCGAAGCAGTTACCGATTGGACTCGTGACGGCGATATATGGAAAACAGTCATAAGCAACAGCTTCTTTAAAGATTTTAACCCGTACGATGAGATAATATACGGAGATTGGTTAATGGTCTATGATCGCGTATTTCACTTAGGCGAGGTGTATCTCAATGGACATGCAATGTACGAAGCAACTGACCTGGATAAAGTAAGAAACCCGGTAATATCAGAAACCTCAACAGAACCCGAATTCTCAAAATACGCTTGGTTCTGCCAAGTAGACGATTACAACACAACAATTTATGCAAACTTCCATGATAAAGACCCGACAAAAGAAAATGTCGAAATAAACGTAAGACCGCATGTGTTTTTTCCGGCAAAACCCGGCTGCAGTTACATTACAGTGCGAGGCTTTAACCTCAAACAAGCAGCTACCCAATGGGCTCCGCCGACAGCATTTCAAGAGGGTCTCATAGGACCTCACTGGAGCAAGGGCTGGATTATCGAAAACAACGTAATAAGCGACTCCCGCTGCTCAGGAATCAGCCTCGGCAAAGACGCGAGCACAGGTCATAACGAATGGAATCACCTGAAGTTCAAACAAGGAACACAAAGAGAACGCGAGGTTATTTTCCGTGCAGCAAACGGCAATTGGAACAGAGACAACATCGGTGGTCATATAGTTAGAAACAACGTAATATTCAACTGCGGACAAGCGGGTATAGTCGGACATTTAGGATGCGTTTTCAGTAGAATTGAGACAAACCATATTTACAATATTGTACACAAGAGAGAGCTTGCCGGAGCAGAAACAGGCGGAATTAAACTGCATGCGGCAATAGACACAATAATCTCCGGAAATGTAATACACGGCACACACAGAGGTCTTTGGCTCGATTGGCAGGCACAAGGCACACATGTCACACGCAACTTGTTCTTCGACCACGACAGTACGGACATATTTATCGAAGTCAGCCACGGTCCGACAACAGTAGACCACAATATTTTCCTCTCACCCGTATCCTTCCAGAATATCGCACAAGGCATAGCTATGGTACACAACCTGTTTGCAGGGCAAATCGCACTCTCACAAGAGCTGAACCGCTATACACCCTATCATGTCCCGCACAGTACAGCGGTAGCCGGAGTAATGATGTTCCCGGGCGGAGATGATAGCTACTATAACAACATATTCATTAGACCCGAAAATGATGAAACACCAAACGAACCGGTTACACGTGCATTTTTCGGCAACCAGCCTCTAACGGAAACAGAAGGCTTCCTCGGTGCACTTACCTACACCGCATATCCGGTAGGAACAGCAGTCTATACGGAGTATCCGAGCGATAAGGATGAAAAACCATGGGAGAACCCCGATGTACCAAAAATGAGCATGGACAAGGAAAAACTGCCTGTTACAATGGAAGGCAACTTGTACCTAAATAATGCTCTACCATACAAAAAAGAGAAAAAAGCAGCAGTTGAAAAAGAATCGGGAATAACGTTCTCCGTTGATTATGAAAACAAAAAAGTAGAGTTTCACATCCACAAGCCTGAGCTTTTCTCAAAAAACAAGGGAAAAATCATTACTACCGACATTCTCGGGCACGGCTTCCAAGCGGAAATGCCATTTGAAAAGCCCGACGAAACTCCATTTATATTCGACACTGACTTTTTTGGAAGACAACGAAGTAAAAATCCGACACCCGGTCCCTTTGAAGTAAAAAACGTAGAAGCAATCGAAATCTCTTTTGCGTAATTAAGATTTATGATATAATTTTGCTGCGAGAAGGACATCCCTCCCGCAGCAAAAAATAAAGGAGAAAGAATATGCAAAACAGTTCAAACTTCAGAACCCCTTTGGTTACACATATGTACACGGCAGACCCTTCGGCACACGTATTTGAAGGGAAGCTATATATCTACCCGTCACATGACATTGAGAACGAAGGACTTGATGACGGAGAAGGCGACCACTTTAAAATGACGGACTACCACGTACTCTCAATGGACGATGTCGGTGCACCCTGTATCGATAATGGTGAAGCCCTGCATATTAAAGATGTACCGTGGGCAAGCAAACAAATGTGGGCTCCCGACGCAGCATATAAAAACGGGAAGTATTACTTTTATTTTCCCGCAAAGGATAAGGACGGTATTTTCCGCATAGGTGCAGCCATCGGTGATAAACCTGCAGGACCTTTTAAAGCCGAACCGAACTATATCGAAGGCACATTTAGCATTGACCCCGCGGTTTTTGTTGACGATGACGGCAAAGCTTATATGTACTTTGGCGGTCTTTGGGGCGGTCAACTCGAAAAATGGCAGACAGGCAAGTTCATACAAGGAGATCCGAAAATGGTTCCCGGCTCGGACGGACCACAGGATAAAGAAACAGCCCTCGGACCCATGGTTGCAGAGATGAATGAAGACATGGTGTCGTTTAAAGCCAAACCGCATGAGCTTAAAATCCACGACGAAAACGGAAAACCCATTGAAGCAGGGGATAAAGACAGATGGTACTTCGAAGGACCATGGCTCCATAAGTTCAATGGAAAGTACTATATCTCATATTCAACAGGACCAACACATTACCTCTGTTACGCAGAGAGCGACAGCCCCTTGGGACCCTTTAAATACAAAGGCAGAATAATGGAACCGGTCATAGGCTGGACAACACACCATTCAATAGTTGAATTCAAAGGAAAGTGGTACCTGTTCTATCATGACAGTAAAATGTCAGGCGGAAAAACACCCCTTCGCACCGTCATGTACACAGAACTCGAAATCAGTAACGACGGCACAATTAAAACAATCCACCCATACGAATAAGTAACATAAATTATCAATAAAATCTTTAAATAATTGATGTTTTATGCTACAATAGCAAAGAAACGCAGGACTAATCATTTTGAAAGCAGGTATTAAATGAGCAACAAAACGGTTGCCGTCCTTTTTGGCGGATTCTCACCTGAGTACGAGGTTTCGTTAAATTCGGCTTATTCGGTTATCAAAGCAATTAACAAGGAAAAGTATAATGTCATAATGCTAGGAATAACCAACAAAGGACAATGGTATAAATATTCAGGCACAGTTGAAGACCTCCCGAATGACAATTGGAGCAAAAATGAAGAATTATTAAGTAAAGCATATATATCTCCAGACCGCAACGGAGGGATAATCATAAATGAAAACGGAAAAACAACATCAATAAATGTTGATGTAGTATTTCCGGTATTACATGGCAGATATGGCGAGGACGGAACTGTTCAGGGACTGAGCGAGCTTGCAGGAATACCGATTGTCGGCAGCGGCTCGGCAGCCTCATCTTTATGCATGGATAAAGAAAGAGCACATAAAATAATCTCACTTGAAGGAATCACGGTTCCAAAATCTGTAAGCTTTGAATATGTCCCGACAGAAGAAGAGTTATTAAGCGAAGTAAAAAAGCTGACACTCCCAGTGTTCGTAAAACCAATAAAAGCAGGTTCATCAATAGGTGTATCAAAGCTGGACAACTACGACGACATCCCTGCAGCAGTCAAAGAAGCATTTATTTACGATAATGCTGTTATAATTGAAGAAAACATAAACGGTAAAGAGGTAGGCTGCTCGGTCATAGGAAATCATGAGCTAAAAACAGGCAGGGTAAACGAAATCGAAGTATCAGGCGGATTTTTTAATTACAAAGAGAAGTATACTCTTGAAACATCAAAGATTCACACTCCCGCACGTATAGATGCCGAAAGCGAAAAGCGTTTGCAGGAAGCGGGCAAGAAAATATTTAAAGCACTGGGATGCAGAGGGTATGCAAGAATTGATTTATTTCTTAAAGAAAACGGTGAAATCGTATTCAGTGAAGCCAATACAATACCGGGATTTACCGCACATAGCCAGCTTCCGAGAATGATGAAAGCTGCAGGCATTGATTATCCCGAGCTTGTAGATATTCTTTTGGATTTAGCACTGCAGGTACAGCGAGGTCAGTGGTATGGATAATAAACCGCTTGACCGCGGACGTGCATGGATAGAAACAAACCTGACAGCACTGGAGCAGAACCTTTCAGACATACAGGCAAAAACACCCGAAGACTGCGAAATCATGGCGGTTGTAAAAGCAAACGCATACGGTCACGGTGTTAAAGGAGTCGCAGAGCACCTCGCAAAAAGGGGTGTAAATACATTTGCCGTAGCAACGGTGACAGAAGCCGTGCAGCTCAGGGAGTACGTCCCGCAGGCAGAAATACTTGTGTTAGGGTGTACACATCCAAATGATGTAAAATTTCTACACGACAAGAAACTGACACAACTGGTACAGGACGGCGTATACGCTAGAGCACTAGAAGACACAGGCTACAAGCTAAACATTCACATAGCAATAGACACAGGAATGCATAGACTTGGAATCGAACCGAAGAATTTTTCCGAGATAGAAAATATATATAACAGCAAAAACCTGACAGTAAAAGGCATAGCCACACACCTTGCTTCGCCGGACAGCTTTGAGCAAAGTGAGATTGACTTTACAAATAAACAGCTTGAAATGTTCGCAGAGCTGATAAGAAATCTCAAAGCAAAAGGCTACACTGTAGGGAAGCAACATACACAGTCAAGCTATGGAATATATAACTATCCGGAGATAAAAAATGACTATGTTCGCCCGGGAATAATGCTTTATGGTGTACAGAGCCAAAATGATAAAACAAAAGTAAAACCAAACCTGTACCCCGTACTCTCGCTTAAAGCAATAATTGCACAGGTGAGGTGGATAGAAGCGGGCGAGAGCGTCAGCTACAGCAGAACATACACAGCAAATAAACGAATGAAGATTGCAACCGTTTGCATAGGTTATGCCGACGGTATTCCCAGACAAGCCTCAAGCAACGGAGCAAACGGTTTGGTCAGAGGTAATAAAGTACAGATTATCGGCAGAATTTGCATGGATATGCTGATACTTGATGTAACAAATGTAAAAGACGTCGAAGCGGGAGACGTTGCAACATTTATCGGCAAAGACGGAAACGAAGAAATACGCTGCGAGGATTTGGCAGAAGCAGCAGGTACAATAACAAATGATGTTCTGGCAGGACTGAGTGACAGACTGCCGAGAATCTTTACGGAAGGGCATTGATTATGGCACTCGGAGAGTTTAAGCTGTTCCAGTTTAAAAGCAGAAAGCAGCTCGAAAAAGAAGAGAAGCAATATGCCGAGTGGGCATTCCCGTACGGAGAGCTTCAAAGAGAAAATCTGACCGCCTTGATTAAAGAACTGGCTCCCAAGCAGCCCTTGCAGATTTGCCTCGCGTCATTTTTGACATGTAAAGAGATATACGAAGACGTTTTGAAAAACTCGGAGTCAAGTTCCGCCGCAAACGAGAAAATGCTTAAATCCGTGAGGAATTACGGTCAGCTTATAAAGTCCAAGGAAATGCCGTTTTACCTCGCACTTGTTCTTGCGGATTCGAAGGTAGATGAAGCCTGTTTGTATCCCTCTGCGGAAGAGATACAAAAGCATATACATGAACTCGAGACTATAAGGAAAAGTCCAAAGCAAAAGCCTGAAGAAAAACCTGAAAAGAAATAGAACGCCAAACTGATTGGAGAAAATACATGAAAAAACTCCGCAGCTGTTTATATATCCTTTTAGTCATACTTTTGGTATTTACTATTTCCGGAATAGCATTTGCCGCAGATAATACAGACGAAGCCGATGAACAAATGCATTTGGTAGTAGCAACCACAGATAACAGTCCACTTTCAATCGACAGGTTATTGTATACGGCACTAAAAAACATCCATATTGATGTAGACTTTGTTTCGCCCATCGTAAGAGAAGGCTATACTCAAGCAAACGACGGAACAATAGACGCTGTAATCGCAGGCTACCCCAACCTGCATACAGTATACGAAAATCTGATACAGGTACCGGTAATACTTGAAAGGATAAATGTGCGCGTCTTTGCCCGTGAGGGAAGTCAGATGCGCATTAACAGTTGGGACGAGCTAAGCAGCTTACATGTAGGTATTCTCGAAAACCGTACATATATTCTTGAAAGACTGCCCGACAGTGTAACAATCACAGAAAAAACAACAAGCAGAGCATTACTTGACGGATTAGTTAACGAAGAATACGAAGTCGTAGTATTAGTGGAGCGTGACCACGAAACTCACGGAGAAAGACACAGCATCACCCGCATAGGAGATGTAGATTTACTGACTGAGTATCTTTATATAAACAAAAAACACGCAGCCTTGGTTCCGCAAATAGCAGCTTCAATCGAGCAATTATTTTCCGACGGAACAGCAGATAATATTTTAAACGATGTACTGCCACAGGAATCCGACCAGAAAAAAACAGTTGTACACATCCTCTCAACAAGTATTGAGCTTCAAAGAGAAGACCAATTCATTTCCGATTTGAGAAAACAATTTGAAGATGATTTGTCAATTGACTGGATGACAATAAATCTCGACGCCAGACGCTTTAGTAGGGGGCAGTTCAGCATGCCCTTGCTCGCATCGTTGCTTCGTGCTGATTTGGTTTCAAAAAATGTAGCAGCGGTAATAGTTTCGGGAGATGTTGCACTAGACTTCCTTAAGGATTATTACTACCTGTTTTTCCGAAATGTTCCTGTACTGTTTTACGGAACAAGTGAAAGGAGCATTGATTTACTTCAGGAATACGACTATAACTATCAATTTACAGGTATAGTAAAAAATATTGAAGCAGGTGCGACAATAGAACAAGCTCTTAAAATGTTTCCGACAACAACCGGTTTGTTCGTAGTAAACGATTTCACCAATGAAGGCATGAAATACAAGGATGCAATTGAGCAGGATTTAATTCGGCGGAATATCACATCAAGATTGCAGATTTCATATAATGAGAATTTACCTGCTGCTGAGTTGCTTGAACAGATAAGCATGCTGCCGGATAATACCGTTGTATTTATTGGCTCATATTTTGTAGATGCCACACACCAGTATTTTACGCTGAGCGAAAGTAAACGATTGCTGGAAAGATACTGCACCAACCCGATAATGTCGATTTATTCAACAGAATTAGAATTTAATGCAGTCGGCGGAAAATGCCTGGATTATCAGCGATATGCAATGGAAATTGCCTCAATGCTAAAGCAATTGCTTGACGGAAAATCAGCAGAGGACATTCCGATTATCTATGATTCAACATCATATAACCGTTGGATATTTGACCGTATTCAACTTGACGCATTTAAGGTAAACGCAAGCACTCTTCCGGCAGATTCGGAAATCAAAAACGCAATCCCCTCAATCAGAGAATCCAACCCGCAGTTCTTTGTTTCTATGATAATTATTTTAATTGTAGGATTACTCTTTATCATCGGAGCCGTAGTTTTCTTAGTCGTAAATCAAAGACATAATAAGCAAAAGGATTTGTTGCAAAACGAGCTCATACTGGAAAAGTCAGTTTTAGAAGGCATATTTGACTCCGTCCCCGAGATTTTATTCGCAAAAGACTTGGAGCACAATTTTATTAGAATAAATAAAAGATTTGAGGAGCATTTCGGCTGCAGCGGCGAATTAATTATCGGAAGTAAAGGCTACGAGAGTGAATGGCTAGGCGCAATAGTTGACGAGTACATGGAGACTGAAAAAACCGTCATCAAGGAAAAACGTCTCATAATGACCGAAAAAGTGATAAAGGGTGCAAAAGGCAATGCCCCGGTGTTTGAAATTATCGCAACACCCCTCATATGTAACGGTGAGGTCATGGGTATCGTTGGTGTAGCGTATGATGTAACCCATAGGAAAAGGATGGAGGAGGCGACACAAGCGGCATCCAGAGCAAAAAGTAACTTCCTTGCAAACATGAGCCACGAAATGCGAACACCCCTCACAGCTGTTATCGGCTTAACGGAGCTGACCTTAGAAACCGTCCAACTGGATGATGAGACGTACTCTAATTTAATTAAGGTTTATAGGTCGGGCGAAACAATCCTAAATCTTGTAAACGACATTTTGGACATATCAAAAATCGAAGCGGACAGACTTGCACTCAATCCGATTAGATTTGATCTTCCGAGCCTGCTCAATGACACAATTACTCAAAGTGTGCTGTATATGGATGACAAGCCGATTAAATTGGTTCTGAGCCTGGAGCCTGATTTACCGAACTATCTTTTCGGAGATGAGCTTCGCATAAAACAACTTATGAACAATTTGCTTTCCAATGCTTTTAAATTCACAAGAGAAGGCACTGTAGAGCTTGGCGTAACCTGTGAACGTGACGGTGATTCAATTTGGATGACTATATGGGTTAAAGACACGGGTGTCGGAATAAAGCCGGAAGACATGGATAAGCTGTTTACACTTTACGGTAAAATGGAGGATGACAATATCAGAATAAGGGCAGACCGTAGGATTGAAGGAACAGGTCTGGGTCTGTCGATATCCAAAAAGGTCGCCGAAATGATGGAAGGCTTCATAACCGTAGAGAGTACACATGGAGAGGGAAGTACCTTCACGGCAAAGCTTAAGCTCGACTATGTCAGTGATGATACAATAGGCAAAGAGATAATTGAGAGCCTGCGAAGCTTTGATTACTCAATAAAAAGCTTTGAACACGCAAAAATGACACGATTGAACCTGTCTTATGCCAGAGTGCTGATTGTTGACGATAACACAACAAACCTCGACGTTGCAAAGGGTCTATTGGGACTATACGGCATGACAATTGACTGCTTAACCGGCGGGCAAGAAGCCATAGACGCAATTCGCGGCAGACAGGTTGAATACGACGCTATCTTTATGGACCATATGATGCCGGGTATAGACGGCGTCGAAGCAACAAGGATTATACGTGAGGAAATTGATACCAAATACGCAAAAAACGTGCCGATCATAGCACTTACCGCAAATGCAGTCATGGGGAATGAAGAAATGTTCCTGAGCAGAGGTTTTCAAGCATTCATCGCAAAGCCGATAGACATCGCAAAGCTTGACCTTGTCCTACGCCAATGGGTAAGAAATAAGGATGCCGAAGCATTGCTGACAGAGAAAATCATTAATATCGAAACAACAAGACGAGGTAGGGGCAGGAAGCTATCCGACAGAGATATTCCGGAAATAGATATTGAAAAAGGAATCATTCATTTTGGATATAATGAAGAGACTTTCTTTAAAGTGCTTGAATCCTATTTAAACAACACACGACCTCTTCTGAGCGTGATAAAAGGCATCACCAGGGATAAGATGATTACTTATGGCGTCACGATACATGGTATAAAAGGCTCCAGCCGGGGAATATTTGCAGCAAGAATAGGCGATGAGGCGGAAGCCTTGGAAAAAGCAGCAAACAGTGGTGATTACAGCTTTATACAAGAAAATAATCAAAAGTTTCTTGATAACATTACTACATTACTGATAAACATTGAAAACGCATTGGTAAAAACCAGAGTGGATGAAAAAGCAACAAGAGATAAACCAAAGCCCGTTTTACTAAAGAAGCTGCATGATGCATGTGAAAGCTTTGATATTGACGAAATCGACACAGTAATGGCAGAGATAGAGTTGTATGATTATACAGCGGACGAAGGACTTGTGGCATGGCTTCGCGATAACTTTAATCAAGGTAAATATAAGGGTGTCAAGGAGAAACTAACGACACTTATTAATGATATGGAGGTGTGATATGAGCGCACGTCATAAAATTGTTTTGGTTGATGATAATTTGGCTACTTTGGAACAGGGGAAAAGGTTACTCCAAGAGTTTTACAGAGTGTATACCGTTCAGACGGCAGCTACGCTTTTTGAAAATCTGGAGCATGATATACCCGACCTTATCCTGCTGGATGTAGAAATGCCGGAAATGGACGGCTTTGAGACAATATCTAGGCTTAAAGGGGATACACGGTATAAGCACATCCCCGTTATCTTCCTGACATCAAAAAGTGATGAGGAGAGTGAACGAAAAGGCTTCAGCTTAGGTGCTGTTGATTATATTACCAAGCCGTTCTCAGGACCTCTTTTACAAAAAAGAATATCGAACCAGATTCTTTATATGCGTGTTAAGGATGCTGTTGAAGATTATTCGGAGGAACTCGAAACCATGAGCCTGGAGCTTGCAAAAGCAAATGAGCGGGCAAGAATACTCATGGAAAAGACACCGCTTTGCGTAAGACTGTGGAATCGCCACTCCGAAATAATTGACTGTAACGAAAGAGCTGTTGAACTTTTCGGCTTTAAGTCCAAGCAGGAATGCCTCGCAGTGAACACAGGCTTAGACCCCGAGTATCAGCCGGATGGGCGACTCTCTGCCGACATGGCAAAAGAAAACACTGCAAAAGCTTTTAAAGAGGGGATATACGAGTTTGAGTGGGAGTATATAATGCCCGACGGCACACCTATGCCTGCTGAAGTTATATATGTACGGGTAGATTATGATAACGATTATGCTTTAGCGGAGTACACTCGTGACTTGCGTGAGCAAAAAGCGATAGCCGAAGAAATACGCAGAGCAGATATTGCTGAAGAACGCAGTAAAGCAAAGAGTGAATTTCTTGCAACTATGAGCCATGAAATCAGAACACCGATGAACAGTATAATCGGATTTTCAGAACTTGCACTTGACATGCCTGATGAAAGAATCGCACCGGAGGGTAAGCTCTATGTGAAAAAAATCAAAGACAGTGCAGTGTGGCTTTTGCAAATAATCAACGATATCCTCGATATATCCAAAATTGAAGCAGGTAAAATTGAGCTCGAGCATGAGCCGTTTGATTTAAACGAAATCCTTATGCGGTGTCAGTCTGTCATATTACCGAACATCAAGGAAAAAGGTCTCGAGTTAAAAGTTAATGCAGAACTTCTGCCCGAACGCAGACTGGTAGGCGACTCAATAAGGCTGTATCAGGTTCTTATAAACATCCTATACAATGCCGTCAAGTTTACAGATACAGGTTCGATAATATTTTCGGTAGAAAGTAAAAATGAAAAGGATGAGTTGACATCCTTCTACTTTGAGGTTAGAGACAGCGGAATCGGCATGGATAAAAAGCAGCTCGAGGATATATTCGAGCCGTTTATACAAGCGGATTCGAGTACAACACGAAAATACGGAGGCACAGGACTTGGCTTAACCATTGCAAGAGACATCGTTGAGCTTATGGGAGGAACACTTACAGTAGAGAGCGTCCCCGGAAAAGGAAGTGTTTTTGCATTTGAAATATCCTTTGAGACAGTGGAAAAGTCTAATGACGAGCAAGAAAGTGTACAGACAAAATTCTTGGAAAAACCTAACTTTAACGGTGAAGTTCTTGTATGTGACGACAACCCGATTAATCAGGAGCTGATTCGTGAGCATCTTATGCGCGTGGGTCTTCGAACAATAACAGCCGACAATGGTCAGATTGGTGTAGATATAGTAAAAGACCGTCTTGATAAGAACAAAAAAATGTTCGACCTGATATTCATGGATATTTTCATGCCAATTATGGACGGAATTGAAGCAGCAAACAAAATCAAAGCACTGGATAATACGATACCAATAGTTGCATTAACCGCAAATATAATGACAAGCGATTTGGAAACATATAAAAGAAACGGAATGCCTGATTGCTTAGGCAAACCATTTACAACAGCAGACCTTTGGAACACTCTTATGAAATACATCAAGCCTGTCGGCAGAAGTATAATTGATGAGGAAGTAAGAATATCAGATGATGATGAGCTGCAAAAAAAGCTTAAGCTTTCATTCATTCAAAACAATCAAAACAAGTTTGCAGAGCTGCTGGAGTCAATTAATACAGGCGACAATAAGCTTGCACACAGAATAGTACATACACTTAAGGGGAATGCCGGTCAGCTAAAAAAGATTAATTTACGAAAAGCCGCCGAGGATGTAGAAACCTTCCTCAAGGATGGTGCCGTAGTACCTCAGGAAAAGCTTGAAATCCTGCAAAATGAGTTTGAGTCACTGGTAGCAGAGCTCAAACCAATACTGGACGATATCAAGTCATATGAGATTGTTAATCCGCTGAGCTCCGAGCAAATGTCTAAGCTGTTTGATAAACTGATACCAATGCTAAAGGACGGTAATACCGAATGCTTAAGCTTGCTTGACGACGTGAGAAATGTTCCCGGAGCAGAGGAACTGCTTAAGCATATGGAAAACTACGACTTTAGCCGTGCGGAACAGACACTCATTGAACTGATGAACAAAAACAAGTAATTAATATTTTTGGAGGTTTAAACTATGCGTAAACTGGAAATGTTTTTCGATTATTCCTGCCCCTACTGCTTAACAGGACACGAGTATCTGCTTGAGGTATTACCGAAATTTCCTGACATAGAGGTCATATGGCGTCCCTGTGAAGCACACCCGCGTCCCGAGGAATACGAAAGATACAGCGACCTGTGTGTTGCGGGATTATTTTATGCAATTGATAAAAACGTAGACATTATGGACTTCCATATGCGTATGTACAATGCCGCATGTAAGGACGGAATCGACATAGAGAATGCAAAAGCACTGTCTGAAGCATTCAGAGGCTTACTTGACCCGGAAGACATGGCAAAAGCACTGGAAAGCCGCAAATACGAACAGGCTGTACTGGACGCAAATGATTACGCATATGAAAGCAACGATGTATGGTTTGTACCTGCATTCAGAATGAACGGAAAAAAACTAAACGCCGAAGGCGGCATAGGCATATCAAAATCAGGCTTGGAAGAATACCTCAAAAACTCATAAAAACCCGACAACCCTTGCACCACAAGGGCTGCCGCTTCATTTTTGTTTATGCGTTCTCTCATATGCAACTGCGACTTCATGGATTTGACTAATGCTTTTATCATCCCAATGCGTTCTCTGCCACTCAGTGTAATCGAATGTATCCCGCTTGACCATGCTGATGAAGCGTTCAGCATCCACAGAACCAAGTCCGGTTATTAGAAGTCCCATTGCTTCTTTTAGTACAACATTATCCGTTCTCATATAAAATCCTCCATATCTCTGACGAAATCAATCGGGTTTATTATCCTTATTCCATCAACGGCTTTATTAAGCAATTTCCTAATATGGATTTTCACTGTTTTCGTAATCGTGCATATACGACCACACCATCGAATACTTTTTATCGCGAATACCCGTTTGTATAAAGAGTTTTGCTTCTGTTTCCATACGGATTTTCAATTGCACTTGATTGTCAAATGGGCGATTGAAGCAACAAATATCCATGTATATTTTGGGTGTCTCCATGCCAATCATCCTTTCACAATAGTACCTCTTCTTTGAAAATAAAAGAAACTCATGAAGTCATTAACGACTACATGAGTTGAAAATTCTGGCGGAGAAGCTCGGTACTTCACTAATACACACAAAAATAAACGAGACAGTGCAAGTATTAGAAGTACCATTCTTATAAAACAAACATCCGGTATAACCGGACGTTTTGCTTTGTAGGATACTCCTTTGGCTGTCCAATTCCGAACTGCCCGGTCTTCCTACAACTAGGATTATAACACACTTATTTCTTTATTTCAATTATTTTTTCAAACTTGTCAATAATGATGATTCTATTGACTTTTTTCATTGAAGGACGCTCTTTCATTTCAAAAAGCACTTTCTTTTCAATGGTTTCATAATCAAGTGGTGTTCTGCGTGTATCGAGAATAATGTTTTTTGCTTGCTTCGATGCTCTTCGGAACTGATTTCCAATAGTGGCTTTTGATGTGCCTGTTGGACATTTTAACTCCCACTCCGTACCGAGCATCAGAATATCTGCTGATTTACGTTTGTAATCATCAACAGGAATAATAAACTGCACCACAGTTTGATAGTGACCTGCAAGCACCGACGCAATGTTCACCTCGTGTGGTAATGGAGGGTTTGGGTGACTCTCCGGTATTATCACCTGCCCACGATTTTGACTTTTCTTCTTCTTAAACATAGAACTTATTATACCAGTATACACATCGCTTGGGTAGTTATTTATTATTTGAATATCTTAAAAAAGTCATCTGCTTTACGATGTTCTCTCTGTGATATGGCTTTGAGGACATCCATGTTTTCTTCAAACAGTTTACCTTCTTCACTGCGCGACATCTTTTTAGAAGCAGAAAATTCAAATAATGTAATTATTGCTTCTTTCTCAGACATATTCTCATTAATTACTACCATTATAAAACCCCAGTTTCTTTTTAGCACATCATGCCATTATAGGCTTGATTTAGCTCTCTTTTTAAAATAACGTTAGAAACAGGCTCATATTCCTTTAATAATTCTAAGCGTTCTTCTTTCGTCTTTCCATCACACGCTTCCCAAAGAGCCATTCTTGCCTCTCTAGATGTCATGTTCTCATTAAATAACTCACTCATTCTTTTGTACCTCTTTCGGTGTTTTCAGCTTCTCTTATACTTTCTTCAAGTTGTTTTTCAAATTCAAAATCCCTAAAAACAGGTTTTCCAAAAGTAACAGCTTTTTCAATTGATTCAATATCATCAAGATGTACTGTTTCAACAGTAAGCTCATTAATCAATATAGAGCAAGCAAGGCGTGTGTCATCGGTATCAAACTCATCAAAAGAATGAGGAACGCCAATTATGATGCGCTCTTTTGTTTTGATAGCTATTTTCTTTTGTTCATATATCGCATCATTCAATGATTCATATATAGACATTAGCAAACTCCATCATATAACATACATATTTTTTACCATTATCGGAATTAAATAAACGGTTAGTTCATACCGCTATCTTCCTCCATAAATAGAGTTGCTGGTTTCTATCATATTACGCATATTTTCACGCAAGCTTTCCGGTTCGAGTATCTCAGCCTGATTTCCGAACAAGAAAATCCAACTGAGAAATACAGGTGTAGCGGCAACACTTACATTTATAATGAATTTATTATCTTCATGAGGTCTCAGAGTTGTGTCCGCTCCAAACTGGTCGAGAACAACGCTTACAAGGCTTTCATCGAAAGCAATTTTTGCTTTAACAGTCTCACCGGAGAACATTCCAAAATTCTGCTTTATGTATTCAGTTATCTTAAACTCCTTGTCATTGCGCTTATCAGCTTTTTCGTCTAACACATTAACCTCGGTCATACGGTCAACTCTATATGTTGCATAAGGTTTTTCAAATTGCGGTGCATATGTAACAAGGTAATAATTATCATCCTTCCAGCACATAGCAACCGGTGTTCGTACATATAATTTGTCGGATTGTCTGTAGACCCGGCTTTTTGTTATGTCATAAGTGAAATACTTAAAGCTTATCTTTGTCCCTGAATTAATGGCTTCGTGTATTGAATCAATCACATAGTACACGGATTCATTTAATGCTTTTGCGCGTCCGCTGATGTGAACTTGTCTGTTGAGTAGCTTTGCCTGTGCAGTGTTAGTGAGTTTAGAAAGTTTCTTTATGAGTTCTCTGCTCTTTTTTACAGTTATAAGCTTTGAAGATTGCACTGCATCAACGAGAAGTTTAAGCTCCGGCAGTTCAAAATCACGGGATGCTACATAATAACCACCTTTTTTGCCGCGCCGAAGTTCAATATCCATTCCGTAATGGCGCAGTGCCTCGATATCATCATATATACTCTTACGTTCTACCGGAATATCGTATGCTGCCAGAGCATTTACTAAATCGGTTGTTGACATGACATTATTTTCGTCAGTATTCTCTAACAAGACTCTT
>Ga0123356_10000481_pt1 | contig 44645 bp, 44 predicted proteins | sample TergutEmb28metaG_2_FD_92546 | JGI IMG/M metagenome (GOLD analysis project Ga0123356, IMG submission 92546) | Embiratermes neotenicus P3 segment gut microbial communities from Petit-Saut dam, French Guiana - Emb289 P3 | ecosystem: Host-associated > Arthropoda: Insects > Digestive system > Gut ...
CAATACGACTCCAACCGCAAGGATGATGTAACATGGGCAAACAGTGACCTGCGGGCATGGCTCAACGGCAGCTTTTACAACAATACATTTTCCGCTGCTGAAAAAGAACGTATCACTCAAACAACTGTAGTCAACAAAAATAATGAATGGCACGACACAGAAGCAGGAAGCAACACGACAGACAGGCTGTTTATACTGAGCATGAGTGAGCTTGTAAAATATTTCGGAGACAGCGGACAGCTCGCTGACAGACCAAACGGTGCAAATTATATCAATGACCAATTCAACAAAGCTCGTGTATCTCTCGACTTAAACGGAAAAGCAGCGTGGCTGTGGGTTCGCTCGCCCGGCAACGGCACCAACCGTGCGGCAACTACAAATCTTGACGGCGACATTGACCCGCGCGGCAATCATGTCGACAACAATAACGGCGGTATCCGCCCCGCAATGTGGATAAACAACGGGTAGCAAAAAAGAGTGTTTATAATGAAAGGAGCACTAAAATGAACAGGAAAATATTAATCACTATAGTTTCAATAATAGCCATAGCCGGTATTACCACAGGAGCTGTGTTTGCAGTAAATTCAACCGGTAATCCTATAGCTGAGTATATCCCTGATGAAGTTATTGTCATTCCCGATGAAATCAAGGAAGTGCCAAAAATCGAAAAGCCGGTTGAATTGCCAAAGACCCAAATCGTTCTTTCGCAGGAGTTAATCTTTGAAATTAACTGTGAGTTGCAGCTGCTGTCGCTTGTCGAGAGCATAACAAACGGCGAGATTATAAGCAGGAACAAAACTGTCGACACATCAGTCTTGGGTGAAACGGAACTCAAAATAGAGTATTTGGATGAAAATATTCACAAGCAAGAAATAACTTTATCCATTAAAATCGTAGATACCACTTCCCCGAAAATAGAATTTGAGAATGGTTTTATGTTTGAACTGTCAGCATTTGCCGGTGAAGACTTTGATTTACTCTCAGGTGTATGTGTCACAGACAATTCAAACGAAGAAATTGAAGCAACCATTGAGGGTGAATACGACCTTAACGTTGCGGGTAAGTACATACTGAGTTATGTTGCTGTTGACAGCAGCGGGAACAAAGCTGAAACGGAGTTTATGCTGATTATTACCGAGCCTGAGCCTGTGGCAACGGTCGGCAGCGGCAAAGCAAGCGGCGGGGGTGGCGGTTCAAGCGGCGGTGGCTCGACAGGTGGCGGAAGCCGCAACAGTGTTGACATGAGCAAGTTTGACACAAGCAATCCAATGGTTGCAAGAGCATTGGAGCTTGTCGGGCAAAAAGACTTCTCGTGCACAATGCTTGCATCTGCTGCACTTAATGCAGGAGGAAGAAGCTTGACTATAACGACAAGAATTTACGAAGCGTGGTCGACACCTATGAACGACAGGGGCAAAAATCCTATACCGGAAGACGTTGCTCTTGGGTATCACACAATTGAAGAGATGTACAGTTGGATAAATGACGCTGAAAATATATCTAAAGAGATAGAGACATTATTTCATAGCACAAATAATGTAATTACCGATATTACACCAAAAAACCCTGAAGACGCAGATGAAAACTGGAGACCGTCTTTTGGTGGAGGGCGCAATAAAATTGGTAGCAACCCATATTTCGTTCGCATGACAACCTATAAGTGGACCGAGGGGAATATCAAGATAATCGGCACACAAATCGACTTGGATAGTATACGACCCGGAGATTATCTGTTTTGGGAACCGGGCAGCGGCGGCACAGGACGCTCGCACATCGCAATATATGTAGGAAACGGTCAGGCTGTACATGGCGGTTTTGGCAAGGAGGGTAATGTAGTTTTATCAAGCATGTATATGTCGGGCTATACAACTCCAACCGCATGGAGAGTATAACAAAAACCTCCTGTTTGCAAGGGGTCGCTCCAGAGGGTCATTTTGACCCTCTGGAGCATTTTTTCAAGTGCTCAAAATGAGCACTTGAAGCAATTTCCCAAGGGGACAAAATGTCCCCTTGGATGATTTTCAAGGGATTTTTCAAGTTGACATTTTGACCCTTTGAAAATATTTATATATTTTTTCATAATATACCTTGACAGGCGAGGTATATTATGCTATTTTGTATCTACCGCAATACAAAAGCATGCTTAAAGAAACTTAATTATAATGCCTGACGCAAGATGACTTTATGAACCTATACGAAAGGAGAAGTGAGTATGTCTATAACGTCTGACCTTATAAGAGGTCACACAGACACAATAATCTTGGCACGGCTCGTTGACGCCGATAATTACGGTTATGAGATAAACAAGTCCATACAACAAAGGACAAACGGCAACTACGAGCTAAAGGAAGCGACACTCTACACGGCATTTCGACGACTCGAAGAAGGCGGAAACATAGTGTCCTATTGGGGCGATGAACAAACGGGTGCACGCCGCAGGTACTATAAAATCACCGACACGGGGCGCGAAACCTACCACAGGCTAATCGGCGAATGGAAATCGGCAAAAGAAATGATTGATAAACTAATCGAAACAGAAAAAATGGAGGATAAAAAATAATGCAAGACAAATTACGAAGATATGTAGACAACCTTTTTGCGAGCACGACCCCGACAAGAAAATCGGTTGAGCTTAAAGAAGAGATGATACAAAACCTGAGCGACAAGTATAATGACCTGTTGTCCGAGGGCAAAACAGACGAAGCTGCATACAATATAGCAGTAGCAGGTATCGGCGATGTCAGCGACTTACTCAAAGAGCTTGAAACCGATGAGAGCAGTCCTGTATATGTACAGGATATAGAGGAAATGGAAAAAGCCCGCCGTAAATCAGCAATGCTGACAGCCATTGCTATAATGATGTATATAGTCAGCTTTGTACCGGTGATGATACTGAGTATGGTAGACAGCCCGTTTCAAGACGTTATGGGAGTGCCTTTGATGTTTATAATTATAGCAGCAGCAACAGGGCTTCTTATTTATAACAACATGACAAAGCCTAAATACAGAAAACAGCGGGACACAATGGTTGAAGAATTTCGCGAGTGGCAGTCCGACGAAAAAGACCGTAAGCAACTTCGTAAAGCAATATCATCTGCACTTTGGTCAATAGTTCTTGCAGCTTACTTTATAATCAGCTTTACCACATTTGCATGGCATATTACATGGATAATATTCATAATCGGCGCTGTTGTTGAGTCGCTGCTTAACGTGATTTTTGCGCTGAAAAAGAAATAGAGGAATAAAAAATGAAAGCAACAAAAATAATAACAGTTATATGCTGGAGCATAACAGCGCTTGTACTTACCGGTCTTTTGATATTTTTTCTGACAGGAACAATATTTGGGCTTTCGTCTGATAAATGGGATTTTGGTAACTTTGGCATTGGTTTTAACAGCTTTACAGAAAATCTCACAGGTCCGTTTGAGGTTGACGAGGAGTATCTCGTTGATGTCGGTCAAATACAGTCATTAAAAGTAAACTGGGTAAGCGGCAACGTGGTTGTAAAAGCCTATGACGGTGATAAAATTCAAATCACCGAGCTTGCTCAACGCGAGCTCCGTGACAGGGAAAAGTTAAGCTTTAGTGTCGCAGGTGATACACTGACGGTAAATTTCCGTGAACGCGGCGGTTTCGGTAATATGCCGAGAAAGCAACTTGAAGTGCTTGTACCACAGGGTTTGGCAGAGAGTTTAAGTAAACTGATTGTAAATACAGTGTCCGGTGATGTGAATGTTGAAGCCATTGCTGCCACAGATTTACAAAGCGAAGCTGTATCTGCCGAGCTTAATATTAAAGGGACATTTGGCAGAGCTAAGCTTGAAAATGTTTCGGGCAGAATTATTCTCAGAAATGAAGCAGAAAACAGCATCGCAGAAGCTAATACTGTTTCAGGCAGCATTGACCTTTCAGGTACATTTAATACTGTTAAGATTGAAACTGTTTCAGGCAGAATGACTGTTGAAAGCATGATTTTGCCGACATCTCTTAAATCCGACTCTGTTTCGGGAAGCCTTACCATTAAGCTCCCTGCGGACTCAACTATATCGGTAAATCACTCCGCAGTGTCCGGTAAGCTAAACAGCGAGCTTCCTGTTCTTATGGACGGCAAAGGTGCCGCGTTCGTAATTTCATCAGTCAGCGGCAGCACGACTATAACAGTTTTGGAATAGCCCTCTTTAGTAAAGAGGGTGCCCCCGTAGGGGGCGGGTGATTTGTCATTCACCCAAATGGTGGTTCATAACCAAATGCTGCTTTGCCCTCTTCCGGTAGTTCATCCCACGATCTATAATCAACCGTGATGCATGCACCTACAAGCCTTCCGTCAGAAGCCGTATGGCAGTTTGGACACAAGCTGCAAGGTAAGTATCTTATAGGATCACCAACTCCTGAAGTTACAGCGCAGTACCATATTTCCATACCTCGGGTATGATTTGGATTTGAACAAGGTGAGGAAAACCATCCAAAATTATATGCTCTCCAACTCGGACACTTAAACATTGCCCTCGGAGCAGGTGCTGTAGGACGTGTATCTACCCATCCGCCGCCGCTCGAACCTCCGCCGGACCAACCACCGGAACTGCCACCACCCGAGCCGCCACTGCCACCTTGTGGTCTTACGCGTGCTGCAATTTCATTGTATGCTTCAATGTATTCTTTCGATAAATCTTTAATACGCTTGACTAAAAGCTCATCTTCGTTAAGGTCAGCTTCTTCGTCAGCATCACCGTCTGTATCGGCTTCTTCGTCAAAATTTACATCTAATACATTGTCTTCTTCGATTTGTCGAAGTAATTCTTCCAAGTCCAAGATTTTACCTGTCAAAGTGTCCAAGTCATCGTCATTTTCAAGTTCACGCTTCTCAATTTCATCAACTACTGATGTATAATAATTAAAGAACCATAGTTTCTTATTTTCAAGGGTAGAACCGATACTAAGGAGTGTATCATCAAAATCACTACCGAGAAGTTCTTCTGAGTATGCTTCGATTAAACCGTCAATCTTACCGTAGAGAACTTGTAGCTTTGTTGTGTCGGTAATAACACCGTCAGTGTCTATTATTGACTTAATACCGTTTAGTTCTTCGATATATGAACTTGTTACAATAATACATTCATTTATAAACGTATCATCAACGAACCATATATGCACATCAATAAGCTCGTGATAGAGCAAAGCTTTTCCTGCTAAACCGAAATATTCGCAGTCACAGACTTCACCGTCTATAATATCATGCATTTCAACTTCATTAAAACGTTCGTATAAGTCATAAGTATCTGCAAGTATATTAATGATGTATTGTTGTCTTTCGCTTAAATTACTTGCAGCAAGTACAGACACATCATCTATCATGGACATGTAAGTGTCATAAAAGCTATCTGTCATACTACCGAGCACATTATCAAATTTTGAACTTATTTCAAAGCTCACAAAGCTGCCGCTTTCAAACTCTGCTTGATATGCGGACAGCTCATTAAACAGTACAATTTTACCTGCTTTGTTATCTGCTGTATTGAAGCTGCTGTATTTATTGTCAATATACTGCAACACTTCACTGATGTACTGCTCCTGTGCTGCTTGCTGTTCTTGCTTTTTCTGATAATCCATGACGAAATAAATAGATACCGCAGCTATACATATAGCAAGCGCAACGCATAGTATAATTATTAGTGCTTTTTTACTCATGAACAGTTATCCTCTCTCTTTCTTCCAAGTTTCAATTTGGTCCATGCGCTCGCGGACTTTGGCTTCCTGACCTTGGTTTGTCGGCTTGTAATACTTGCGGTCTTTGAGCGTGTCGGGCATGCACTGCATGGTTGTGAGTTTGTCCTTTGTATCATGGGCATACTCATAACCTTTACCATACCCCAATTCGTTCATCAAACGGGTTGGGGCATTTCTTATCTGCATCGGCACAGGCTCGGCGAGCATTGTTCTTGCGTCTTCTGCCGCCTCTTCATAGGCAATATAAAGTGCGTTGGATTTTGGCGCAAGAGCCATGTAAGTCACAGCATGTGCAAGATGTACAGCACATTCGGGCATTCCGATAAAATGACATGCCTGATATGCAGCGACTGCGATTTGCAGGGCGCGGCTGTCTGCCATGCCTATGTCTTCGCTTGCAAAACGCACAACACGCCTTGCCACATACAAAGGTGTCTCCCCTGCCTCCAACATTCGGGACAGCCAGTAGATTGAAGCGTCAACATCACTGTTTCGCATGGATTTATGAAGTGCGGAAATGATGTTGTAATGCTCCTCGCCGCCTTTATCGTAGAGCAGGGATTTTTTGCTGATGCACTGCTCAAGCAGTTCGTTTGAAATTGTTATTCCTTTTTTGCCGCCGCGGGCAGAGGTGCCGCCGTCGTCGCCGTTGAGCACAAGCATTTCGAGCGTGCTCAGTGCAATGCGGGCATCACCGTTTGCAAAGCCTGCTACGACATTTAACATTTCGTCGGTAATGTTTATCTTTTTATTATCAAATGCACGAGGGTCTTTTATCGCTTGTTTCAAAAGCTCAAACAAATCTTGCTGCGCAAGTGCATTGAGCACAAGAACCTTGCAACGTGAGAGCAGAGCCGAGTTGACCTCAAACGACGGATTTTCAGTGGTTGCCCCAATGAGAACTATACTTCCCTTTTCAACAAACGGCAAAAATGCGTCCTGTTGAGCTTTGTTGAAGCGGTGAATTTCATCAATAAAAAGTATCGTTTTGTCACCCATGATACTCATGCTGTCGGCGCGGTTCATAACCTCTTTGATTTCTTTTATGCCGCTCGTTACCGCACTGAAATTTATGAACTCCGCCTTTGTTCTGCCTGCGATGATACGGGCAAGTGTTGTTTTCCCGACACCGGGTGGCCCCCAAAAAATCATCGACGATACCATGTCTTTGTCAATCATTTGCTTTAGCACCTTACCGTCACCGAGCAGGTGCTTTTGACCGACAAACTCTGATAAATCCCGCGGACGCAAACGGCTCGCCAAAGGCCCTATCGGCTCCGGCGAGTCGTATAATGTTGTTTGATGTTTACTTTTTCCTAAGCTGCTCACTGTATTCGTATCGCCTCAACACTTATGCACTTTCCTGTTTGCGGGTCTATTTCAAAAACGGCTCCCTCTATGCGGGACGGACCGTCTGCCGATACAAAACGCTCTGTCGGGTTTCCGAGAAAATGCGACACGGGGTTTTGCGGTTTCATGCCTATAACGGAGTCAAGCGGCCCTGTCATGCCAAGGTCTGTTATATAGCCTAAGCCATTCGGGAAAACACGGCAGTCCGATGTTTGCACATGCGTGTGTGTGCCCCAAAGTGCAGTTGCTCTGCCGTCGAGATGATATGCCATTGCTGTTTTTTCGCTTGTTGCACAGGCGTGAAAGTCTATGAGAATAACTTTTTCGTCCACTTTTTTGAGTATCTTATCAGCTTCCAAAAACGGATTTTCAAATTCACCTTGCACATCGACTCTGCCGATAAGGTTGATAACACAAACCTTGCCGAATGAAGCTTCAAAAACTCCCCAACCCGCACCCGGTACTTGCGGTGCAAAGTTTGCGGGGCGAAGCAGGTATTTGGAGTCGTCGAGGTGCTTACAGATTTCGATTTTGCTCCATGTGTGGTTGCCGAGCGTAATGACATCGGCGCCTGCGTCAAAAATAACCTGCGTATCCTTTTTTGTTACGCCGAGACCCGAAGCATTTTCACCGTTCACAACGGTAAATGCTATGTCAAACTGCTTTTTAATCACACGGAGCTTATCGCTTAAAATATCAAGCCCCGACTGCCCTGTTATATCACCGACAGCTAAAATGTTTACACTCATTTAATAAGCTTACCTTATTGTCACATAATAACGCGAACCCTTGTGACACCCTCGATTTTGTTAATTGTGTCTTTAAGACCGTCGGATAATTTGTTTACATCAAGCATTGTGTATGATGCAACCTTGCCTTTTGTGCCTGCATTTACCATGCTTTCGATGTTTGCACCCGATGCGGAAACTGCGCCCGTTATTTTCTCAATCATGCCGGGCACGTTGTCGTGCAGTATGCAAATACGCGGGTCATTGCCTGTGCGCGGCATAACCGCTCCGGGCAGATTTACCGAGTTGATGATATTGCCGTTTTCGAGATATTCCATGATTTCCTCGGCAGCCATGCTCACGCAGTTGTCTTCACTTTCCGGTGTGGACGCGCCGAGATGAGGAATTGGGATAACACCCTTTGCTCCTGCGGTTTTTGCGTTCGGGAAGTCGGTAACGTATGTTGCTACCTGTCCGCTTTCGAGAGCCGCGAGAATGTCGTCATCATTTACAAGCTCTGCGCGCGCAGCGTTGATAATACGCACGCCCGGCTTCATTTTTGCGATACTTTCCTTGTTGATAAAGTGCTTGGTTGTATCCATGTACGGTACATTTATCGAAATGAAATCGCTGTTTTTGTAGATTGTTTCAATGTCGTCGGCTTTTTTGATTTTCGACGAAAGTGTCCATGCTGCTTCGACAGAAATGTACGGGTCATAGCCGTATACAACCATTCCGAGTGACGCAGCGGCATCGGCTATCTTAGCGCCGATTGCTCCAAGCCCGATAACGCCGATTGATTTGCCGAGAATTTCGGGCCCTGCAAAGCGGGCTTTTTCTTTTTCAACGAGTGCGGGAACTTCAAATCCCTCCGAGGCAATACTTCTGACCCATTCGATGCCGCCGAGGACATCACGTGAGGATATCAAAAGTGCACACAGCACTAATTCCTTAACCGCTCCCGCATTTGCACCCGGTGTGTTAAAGACAACGATGCCCTCATCGGCGCAGCGGTCAACGGGGATATTGTTAACGCCGGCTCCGGCTCGTGCAATGCATAAAAGCTCGGGGTTAAACTGCGTGTCATGAAGCTTGGAACTGCGGAGCATAATGGCGTCAGGATTTTCCACCTCTGCGGACACATTGTATTTTTTTTCGTCAAACATCTCTAATTTTTGCGATTTTATATTATTCATCAATTGGACTTTATACATTTTTATACTCCCCTAATTTTATTTGTTTTTAACTTCAAACTCACGCATAAATGCCGCAAGCTTTTGTGTGCCTTCAATCGGCATGGCGTTGTATATTGACGCGCGCATACCGCCAACCGCACGGTGACCTTTGAGCGTATCAAATCCTGCGGCTTTTGCTTCTTTGACAAACTTATCGTCAAGCTCTTCACTCGAGGTTTTGAATGTAACATTCATGTCACTGCGGGCTTCTTTTTCGGCACAGCCAATGAACATTTTACTGTCATCAAGCACGTCGTAGAGATACTTAGAGCGCTCTTTTTTGAGCTTTGCCATGGCGGTCACGCCGCCTTGCTTTTCGAGCCATTTAAGCACAAGACCGAGCATATAGATTGTGTAACACGGGGGTGTGTTGTGCATCGAGTCTGTATCTATCATGGTTTTGTAGCTCATAAGCTTTGGTGTGAGCGGGTGCTCGCTCCCTGCGAGGTCTTTGTTGATGATAACAACGGTGACACCTGCGGGAGCCATGTTTTTTTGTGCTCCTGCGTAGATAATACCGTATTTTGACACGTCGAGCGGAGCTGAGAGGATATTTGACGACATGTCGCAAACGAGCGGTATGCTGCCTGTTTCGGGTATGTACTGCCACTGTGTGCCGTAAACTGTGTTGTTGGAGCAATAGTGGAAATATGACGCATCGGGTGATACTGTGATATCTTTTTGCTCGGGTATGTATGTGTGGTTTCTATCCTCTGACGAGCAAGCTATGTTGATTTCACCGTAACGTTTTGCTTCTTTCATTGCAACGGTGGAAAAATTTCCTGTAACTGCATAGTCTGCCTTGCCTGTTTTGCCGATAAGGTTCATCGGAACAGCCGAAAACTGCAGTGTCGCACCGCCTTGCACAAAGAGTATTTCATGTGTGTCGGGTATGTTCATTGCTTTTTTCAGGTTAGCTTTTGTTTCGTCGAAAATGGCGACATAAGCTTTGCCTCTGTGGCTCATTTCCATGACTGACATGCCTGAACCACCGAAATTTGCCATTTCCGCTGCCGCTTGCTGTAACACCTCAAGCGGTAATACTGACGGCCCTGCCGAAAAATTGAAAATTCTATCTGTTGACATGCTTATCCCACCCTCTTATATATTAGTTCTTTTATACTTTTAGTCTCCATACATTCTACATTAACGGCATATCTGTGTCAAACGATTTTTCCTATTAAAATGCCGTCTTTTATGCTTGAAATCAACACATTTTTCAGAACGTTTTTGTCTATCTTGTTGGGTACTGTATTTTCCACGGCGATTTTTGTGTAATTATCTCCGTGACCAATGCTCAGATTATCCTTTTGTTCCTCAAAAAGAACAGGTACGATTTTGCCGATTTGTGACTGCAAAAATTCGTTTTTCATTTGCTCTGCTATTTGTATTGCCTCTTTTGTTCTTTTTTGTTTTTCGCTTTTTTCAATTTGATTTGGCATTTTTTCGGCGGCTGTCCCGGGGCGCTTGGAATACGGGAAAATATGCATGTCGGAAAATGCGGCTTTTTTTATGAAGCCGAGCGTTTGTTTGTACTGCCCTTGTGTTTCACCGGGGAAGCCAACGATGAGGTCTGCTGTTATGCCGCAGTTTGGAAATTTCTTTCTCAGCTCTTCTACTGCTTGCAGTACATCGGCTGTTTTGTACTTGCGTCCCATTCTTTTTAGTGTTTCATCACAACCGCTTTGCAACGAAATATGGAAGTGATTGCAAAGGTTTGGCACTTTTGTCAGTTCATCGATGAAGTCTGGTGACAGCGCTCGCGGGTCAAGCGAACCTAATCGCAATCTTGTGTCCGCAGCTGCAGTGCTTATGGTTTGTATTGCGGTAACGAGGGGTACAGTAACGAGGTGTACGGAGAGTGTCAAATCCTTCCCCCATGAGGAAATCTCAATCCCCGTTATGATAATTTCCTTGTAGCCCAATTCCTGAAGCTTTTTTGCTTTGTTTGCTATTTCATCAAGAGGCATGGAGCGTGAGACTCCGCGTGCATACGGAATTATGCAGTATGTACAGTGGTTATCACAGCCGTCTTGTATTTTGAGAAGTGCTCTCGTGCGGGCTGTGGGTGGGGGTGATGTTGTTTGTTTTCGCGGGCGCCCGAGGGCGGTCGCCCCTACCAGTTCAATAACCTTAGTTGCAAACTGTTCTCTGTCGTTTGTGCCGCCGATTAAATCAGCACCTATCTGTGTCGCCGCTTTATCATCAAGCTTTGAAAAACAGCCGCAAACAGCAATAAGTGCTGTCGGTTCAAGTTTTTTCATTTTATTTATTGCCTGTTTTGATTTTCTCACACTCTCTGCTGTCACGGCGCAGGTATTTATGATACAAACATCACAGCCATCGCCGAGCCTCACCTGCTCATATCCGTTTTCACAAAGCAAAGTCGCAATTATCCCCGTATCATATTGGTTGGCTTTGCAGCCGAGAGTGGTCACAGCAAATCGCATTTACAAATACTCCGTTTTGGTTTATAGTCTTTATATGAAGGTTTATTTTGACAATGCCGCGTCAACAGCGGTGCGGGAAGAAGCAATCGAAGCCATGGTTTCCGTGATGAGAGAGGATTTCGGCAATCCCTCGTCAATGCACAGCTTTGGCAGAGCAGCACTCGGCGAATTAAATAGAGCACGTGAAAGTGTCGCAAAAGCTCTTGGAGCAAAGCCCGAATGTATTTATTTCACCTCGGGCGGGACGGAAGCAAATAATTTGGCAATCCTTGGTGTAGTCGACGGCTTAAAACACAAGGGCAGGCATATTATTACATCGGCTACAGAGCACAGTGCGGTAAAGGCTCCGATAAAAAAGCTTGAGGAAAACGGCTGGGAGGTAACATATCTGCCGCCTGATAAAAACGGCTGTATTTCCTTTGAAGCTTTTTCTGAGGCGCTTCGTATAGATACAGTTTTTGCTTCAATTATGCTTGTGGGTAATGAAATCGGCAGCATTAATCCTGTCGGTGAATATAGCGCGGAAATTAAGCGGCACAAGCTTGATACTGTACTTCATACCGATGCTGTGCAGGGGTTTTGCAAAATTCCGTTTTCTTGCAAATCGCTCGGCGCCGACCTTATCTCGGTAAGCTCGCATAAGTTGCATGGTCCTAAGGGAGTTGGCGCTCTTTATGCGGATGCTGCTACAGGCAAAAAGCTGTCCCCTCTTATACTCGGCGGCAATCATGAAAAAGGCAAACGCGGCGGCACGGAAGCTTTGCCCCCGGCTATCGGTTTTGGCGAAGCGGTGAGGCTTGGAGCTGCGGAGCTTGACGCTACCGCTGCAACGGTTCACAGTATTCGTAAGTACATGATTACATCATTAATAGAGCATATACCTTATGTTGAAATAATCGGCGAGGGTGGCTCACCATATATTTTGTGCATCTCACTGCCGGGGTTTAAGAGCGAAGTGCTTATGAACTACTTGGACGCTGAGGGTATTTGCGTTTCAAAGGGTGCGGCTTGTAAAAAAGGAGCGCGCAGTCCGACCCTTGAAGCTATGAAGCTGAAAAATGATATTATTGACGGCGCTCTGCGTGTCAGTTTTTCGAGGCTCAGCACAAAAGAAGAAGCGGAATTTTTTGTGAAAGTGCTCAAGCGAGCGTCGGAAACACTGATAAGGGTGTAAGGGGTTTAACCTTTCGTCATCACGAGCCACGTAAGTGGCGTGGTGATCCGGTATTACCACGCATAAAGATTATAAAGTCTGGATTGCCACGTCACCGCAAGCGGTTCCTCGCAATGACACAGGTGGTTATTTTATCAAATATGTATTCAGGTAGCAAGTATGTAACTTGGAGGAAATGAAGTGAACCATAGTGCACTTATAGCTATGAGCGGCGGTGTCGACAGTGCTGTCGCCGCACTTCTCACGCAGCGCAGCGGCATAGACTGTGCCGGAGCCACAATGGTTCTTTTTGGCGATGACTTCAAAGAGCTCTGCCTGCGCTCGCTTGGTTTACCTCAGCTCGATATGCCTTTTTATACATTTGATTTTCGCGAATATTTTACAAAGCATGTCATAGAGCCATTTATCGGCGAATACAATAACGCACGAACGCCAAACCCTTGTGTTGTCTGTAACAGGCACTTAAAGTTCGGAGCGTTTTTGGATAAAGCTGTCGAGCTTGGAAAAGACTGTGTAGTGACGGGACATTACGCTCAAATCGAGTGCGACACAAGTGGGCGTTATCTTTTGAAAAAAGGCATTGACGATAATAAAGACCAAAGTTATGTGCTCTACACTTTAACTCAGGAGCAGTTAGCCCGAATACGGTTTCCTTTGGGCTCTTTGACAAAAACCGAAGTACGTGAGATTGCACAGGAAGCAGGGCTGCCAAACGCACAGGGCAAAGATAGTCAGGACATCTGCTTCATTCCCGACGGTGATTACGCAGGGTTTATTATACGGCATACGGGCAAAACCCCAAACAAAGGGCGGTTTGTCGATACAAACGGCAATGACCTCGGCGAAAACAAAGGTTTACTGCATTACACTGTAGGGCAACGCCGCGGGCTTGGCTTATCGATGCCGCACCCGCCATATGTTACACGTCTTTGTGCCGAAAGCAATACCGTGGTTGTCGGGAAAAACGAGCAGCTTTATTCAACGGCATTTGAGGCGAAAAATATTAACCTGATACCTTTTGATAAATTGGATACTCCAATCAAAGCACAGGTTAAAATCAGATATAAAGACCCCGGGCACACCGCAACTGTCCGCCAAACAGACGCAGACACGTTGTTTATTGAGTTTGACGAGCCGCAAAGAGCGATAACAAAGGGGCAAAGCGCGGTAATATATGACGGCGATATGGTACTCGGCGGCGGCGTGATAAGTTAAAAAAAGAAAGGAAGTCATTAGTATATGAACGCAATAATCAGAGATGCAAACAATGATGATTACGAGGCTGTCTATAACCTAAACCTAACCGGTCTTGGTTATGATTTCCCTATAGAAGAAACAAAAAAACGCTTGGCACAAGTTCTCGAAAAACCAAATGTAAAACTCTTGGTAGCCGAGATTGACGGCAGTGTTGCAGGTTATATCCATGCAGTTGACTATGACTGCTTATATCATAATTCTTTGAAAAACATACTTGCACTTGTTGTTGACGGACGATTTAGGGGCAAAGGTGTGGGGCGTCAGCTTTTATCCGCCGTTGAGGATTGGGCGAAATATGACGGGGCGTGTGGTGTTCGCTTGGTATCAGGCATGGACAGAACAGGAGCACACAGCTTTTACAAATCCTGCGGGTACTCCCTGCGAAAAGACCAAAGGAATTTCATTAAAGTGTTTGTGTGATGTAATTCCCCTCCTCGGAGGGGTGGCACGAAGTGCCGGGGTGGTAAAATGCAAAGTAGGAATAACTATAAACAAAACCGATTGTTAAATATGGAAAGAAGGGTATAATTATGAAAGTATTATTAGTTAACGGAAGTCCAAATAGTGACGGATGCACATATACTGCACTTATGGAAGTTGCAATTACACTTAAAGCAAACGATATCGAAACAGAGCTGTTTCAAATAGGGACGAAGCCGCAGAGGGGTTGCTTGGGATGTGGAAAATGCGGAGACCTCGGAAAATGCGCTTTTGATGATGATTTATGCAATGAACTGGCAGCAAAAATGAAAACCGCAGACGGGATTGTCGTTGGCTCACCTGTTTATTATTCGGGACCCAATGGAATACTATGTGCACTTTTGGATAGAGTTTTCTTTTCGAGCTCAGGCAGTTTCATGCACAAACCGGCGGCATGTGTTGTCTGCTGCCGCAGGGGTGGAGCATCGGCGGCGTTTGACAGGTTAAATAAGTATTTCACTATTGCACAAATGCCGGTTGTGTCATCTCAATACTGGAACGCAGTCCACGGGTTTACACCGGATGATGTGCGCCGTGACCTTGAGGGGCTGCAAATCATGCGTACACTCGGAAGCAATATGGCTTGGCTCTTAAAGAATATTGAAGCGGGAAATCCCCCGCCAGAGCCGGAAGCAGAACGTTTTTGGACAAATTTCCATGACGGGAAGTAAGTGAATGACAGGGGAATAATTCATGGATGAAGTAACATTTGAACTATACTTAAAATATCACTTCTCTATTTGCGAACGTCCGGATGTGATTGGAATTTCACACCACACGCTCGATGTGTTTAGGAAAGGTTAAAACACATGAAAAACGGTGACATCGTTTTACGATACATTAAAGAAGACGATATAGCAAACTACATTCGTTGGACAACTGTTGAAACAGAGTGGACTGAGTGGGACGCGCCTTGGGAAGATGATGACGGAAATGATTTTGTAGAGCGGCAAAGAGCTGCTTTGAAAGAAACACCTAATGTCTTTACCAAGCTTGAAATAGACACAAATAGCGGTCAACATATCGGTTGGGTTTCATCATATTGCATTGACAGAGATAAAAATAAAACAGCTGTTGGCATAGATATCCCACCCATTGACTTTAGAGGGAAAGGATATGGCGAACGTGCGTTATCTCTTTTCATGTCGTACTTATTTAGCAGCTGCAACAAGGAAATATTATTTGCTCAAACATGGTCAGGTAACACATCTATGATACGTTTGGCTGAGAAAATCGGATTTGCTGAAATCGAGCGGATAATTAATTATCGTGAGGTCAAGGGCAAAAAGTATGATGCACTCACATTTTCAATGACCAAGGAAACATTTTTCAAAAAGTATATAAAATTTCGCTCAGCATAGTTGCAGGGCTTGAAACTTATCAGCATATAATTAACGGAGATAAACAATGTTTTTTCACGCTTCAAAAATCCCTGATTTGTCAATACTAAAGCCCCATGTATCCAATCATGGGAAGCCTTTAGTCTATCTGTCGGAAAAACGCGAAAATGTACTTGTATACCTGAGTAACGCTGTTGAAAAGCATTGTAGAGAAACGGGATTTAATCATACAGGAATATATAAAACATGGGGAAGCTATGGCTTTACGGATAACGGCATATTACATCTTGAAGAATATTATCCGAATGCTACTATTGATACTTACAGCGGTGAAAGCGGATATATTTACTCAGTTGCAAACTTGAAAAACTACCGCGAACAAGCCGATATTCCTTATGCTGTCACAACAGATGAAGCAGCTGTCGTAACCGACTGCGAGTACATTTTTGATGCTTATGCGGCAATTTTGGAAGCAGCTGAAAATGGCAAAATAGTTTTACAAAAATACTGCGACAACAGTCAGTCTATGTTAAGCTGGATTGAAAAAACTGTAAAAGCGGAGTATCAAAATGCAGAAAAACTCCCTGATTACAGGAGTTTCCTGAAAGCTAAGTTTGAATTTTTGTAAAATTAAGTAATAAGTGCTATTTGATATAACCTTTTATTGCTTCTTCGACAACCGAGTTCAGTGTTCTACCTTGAGAAAATGAATAGATAGCAAGCTCTTTGTGTAGAGCAGGTGCAATGCGCACGTTAAATGTGCCCTTATACTCTTTTTCAGGTTCTTTACCCATTTGCATACATATTTCAAGATACTCGTCCACTGCTTCCTGAAAATCCTTGCGAAGATTTTTTACATTATCACCCTCGAATGTAATACGGTCGTTTATGCCAATAATTCTGCCGAAAAATACATTATCTTCATCGGAAAATTCAACACTTCCATGATAGTCTTTATAACTCATTGTACTTTTCATATTAAACCTTCCTGTTTCAATTCATCAATCAATTCTTTAATCTGATAAGTTAGCAGTTCTTTTCTCGGATGGGGTTTATGCATGCGGAACACTTTTTTCCCTCTGATGAAGCTGACACGAGAACCGCTTGTTTTACCAGAGCTTGTCATATTATACCCGTAAAGTTCCAACAATGACTTTGCTTCATTAAATTCAAAATCTTTAGGTTTAGACATTAGCCTCGAAGTCAGTTTTTCCTTTTTTCCCATGCTGTTATACCTCGTACTAAGTATATACTATTACAGACACGATTGCAACTGATTTTTAGTTGCTCGCAATACTCAGAAAGGAAGTACTTCCCCTCCTCGGAGGGGTGGCACGAAGTGCCGGGGTGGTTAAATGCAGGGCTTGAAACTTATTAGCACATATTCCATTACTCGTCTGTTTCTTCAATCTCCCGTAGTGCTTCCTTGGCCTCTTTGCTTGCTACCAGCTTGCCATGCACCTTACAAGATTTAACCACTTGCTTTATCTCATTTGGTGTTATACTGTTTGAAATGTTGAGCAAACCAATAACACGTATATTTATTTTTTTATTTGATGCGATAAAGTTTTTTACATCGTTCTTTGAAAGAGCGGTTATACCTATAGTAAACCAAAGACCGGTACTTTCTCCACTTAAGTGTTCCGGGTTTAAGAATTTTTGAAATTCATCACTATAGTTATCAAGTGATTTACGTGCAGCGCTGCGCATGAAGTCAGAACGGCTGTCAAACAAACCTCGTTCGACAAGACAATCAATTTGCCCGAGTTCTACAGGGCTGAGATTTACGGATATTTTTTCTGTTTTCATAACTATCTCCCTCATATTAGATACTATTTGTATTCCATTTGGCTTCTATTTGGAGTATATTATATGTATATTACTTTGTCAAGACTTAACACTAATCTTTAAGAAAGGAAGTAATTAGTATGGATATCGTAAAAGCACAGGAGATACTTGAAAAATACAACAAGGAGCAGTTTCACCTGCAGCATGCCGCTGTTGTCAGTGGTGTAATGCGTTATTTTGCAAAGGAATTTGACCCGGGACGCGAGGAGTACTGGGCTGTTGTGGGCTTGCTTCACGATGTGGACTTTGGAATGTATCCCGAGGAGCATTGCGTAAAGGGCGAGGAACTTTTGAAAGCAGAGGGCGTAGATGAAGACATTATCCGCTCTGCCATGTCGCATGGATGGTCAATGACAGGCTCAAGGTTTGAACCTGTCACTACAATGGAAAAAATCCTTTTTGCTTGTGATGAATTAACGGGGCTGATATGGGCAACAACACTTATGCGTCCGTCAAAGTCAACCAAAGACCTTGAAGTCAGCAGTGTTAAAAAGAAGTTCAAGGACAAAAAGTTTGCTGCAGGCTGCTCACGCGAGGTTGTTTCACAAGGAGCTCAAAATCTCGGTTGGGAGCTTGACGAGCTATTTGAGCGGACAATCCTTGCAATGCGGACACTCGAAGAATAGTTACTCGCTTCGCAGTGCGTCTACGGGAGGTTTGCCTGCGGCGGCTGACGCGGGGATAAGCCCTGCCACATAGGTTAAAAACATACTGACTGCTACGAGTAAAAACGGCACAACAGGAGGCATCAGCACAAGCTGCTCGATGTCGAGTGCGTTTAGTATGATGATATTTGCGACTATTGCAATCAGAAGTGTTGCAAGCACACCGATTACACCTGCGACAAAACCTATTATCAGCGTTTCGGCATTAAACACAAGTCTTATATTGCCTTTGCTTGCCCCGACGGCACGCAAGATGCCGATTTCTTTTTTCCGCTCAAGAACGGAAATAAATGTGATAACACCAATCATAATTGACGAAACGACGAGCGCAACGGAAACGAATGCGACAAGTGCATAACTAACCATATCAATTATATTTGTTACCGAGGACATCATAAGTCCGACAAAGTCTGTAAAATGAACGACTTTTTCCGTCTGTCCAAGCTGCTCCATTTTTGCGTTATATTCGTCCAAAATTTCTATGATTTCCTGCTTCGCTTCAAAGCTTCGCGGATAAATCAATATCTGCATCGGCACACCCGGGTCGGCATATCCGAGCTTTGACAGGTTTTGGTCGTATGAAGTTGTTGTCGGGTTCATAATGGAAGTCATCAGTGCGAAGATTGCCTCCTCGCTGATGTCAATTTGAAATGCCTCTGCCATAACTTCGCTGTCAAAGCCTTGCATGGCGGAACTCATTTCTTCCATCATTTCTTCAAGCATTGCTGTAATGCTTCGCTCAATCTGCCCTGACATTCCGCTCATGGCAGATTGCATTTGTCTTGCCATTTGTGCCATGGCAGTCTGAATGGACTGCGTGATTTGCTCCACTACTGCCTGCATTGCCATAGACATCTGCAGCTCTATCATAGCTGCCATTTGTGCCATGTACTCCTGCATTGCCGCCATCATATAGGCCTGTATCGCTGCGGATATCTGCGTTTCGAGTGTAGTCGGGTCAATATATTGCGACAGCTCTGCCATAATTGCAGCTTGAACCGTTGGGTTACTCATATACACATCAAAAGCGGCAGAAAGTGCAGCTTGGTCTATCGGCGGCATTAGCAGTGTCGGGTTGTTTGTCATTACATCGGACAAAAAGCCTCCCATAACGTTTGACATTATCGCTGTAATCGCCTGCGGTGGAATGTTAATCTGTGCTGCGATTATTTGCGTCAGCTCCGCTATGTCAAACGCGGGCGGCGGAATATCAGACATATCGATATTACCGAACAAATCGCTCATATCACCGATATCGCCCATAATATCACCGAAATCAATGTTGCCGAAATCCATACCGCTCATGTCAAAGCCGCTTAAATCAAGGCTTCCGAAATCCATATTGCTGAAATCCATAGAGTCAAAAAGGGAGTCAAGCTGCATTGCTTCGCTCAAAAGTTCTTCGTCAATAGAAATTATTCGTGAAAAATCAAACGAAGACTCGGGATTGTCCCGCTCGTGAGCGAATGTGTTGCCCGAGAGGACATTAACCTCGGGATTACTGAGTTGCTCTTTGACTATTTTTTTTGTCGATGCACTTTCCATGAGGTGCAAAATCAGCCCGGGTGTGTAGTTGACACCCTCTGAGAGCACTGTGGCAGTGGCGTCCTGATTTGGCTGGACAATGCCGACAATTTTTAAGTCAATGCCGTTTTTAATAAGTTCTTCCATAAATTCATTGTCGTTTGACTTATCAACCCACACATTAAAGGTTTCATCATATTCATAATGCTCAGCCGGATGGATTACCTTAAAACCTGCCGCCATGAGTCTTTCATACGTGTAAAACCCTTCACTTTCCGATAATTCAACTTCCATATCAGACCTTTGCAGTATAGACTCGAGCATTGCACGCATTTCGGCACGGTCGCGTATGCCCATAGAGAAAAGTGCAAAGTCCGTTATTCTACCGCCAAACGACAACACAAGCACAGACTCGTCATAGTTTTCAGGCCAATGACCTGCGAGCAAATCATACTGTGTTTCGTATAAATCGGGATTGTTCGGAAGCTCGGCAAATACATTCATACTCGGCATAAAGCTCATTGCCGCCTGCGGTCCTATGTCACTTCCCGTCATCATTGCGCTGAATATCGAGTCGGGATTGATTTGGTCAATACCTTTTGACGTATCCGCCAAATATATCTGCGGCGTTATTTCATACATATAATGAACCGTAGTGGCGTAGCGGTCTAATCTTTCCCTGTTTTCTTCAAAATAATTCTTCAAAGAAGCAAGGTCGTTGAGGCTTTGCGTCGAAAATACGGTCTGCATGATTTGCATCTCTCTAACCGTACCCGGCGGACGCTCTCTGCCGCGTCCGTGCACGCGCTCGTCATGATTTTCACCGCCAAAAAAGCTTGACAAATCAAAGCCTTGGTCTTGAATTGCAAGAGGATAAATGCTCAGAGTTTCTTCCTCGATGTTTTTGATATATGCGTTGATACCGTTTGAAAACGCAAGGATTGTCCCAATTCCGATAATACCGATTGAGCCTGCAAAAGCAGTTGTAAATGTGCGTCCTTTTTTTGTCATTAGGTTGCTGAAAGAGAGCATAATTGCGGTAAAAAACGACATGCTCGCACGGCGCGGCTCACGTGCGACTCGTTTTTCTTCTTTATCGGGGTCAAATGGTTTGCTGTCGGATACAACCTTTCCGTCCGTGAGATGAATTATGCGGTTGGCGTACTTTTCGGCAAGTTCGTTATTATGTGTGACCATGATAACAAGGCGGTCTTTGGCAATTCTTGTAAGAAGCTCCATGACCTGTTTGCTTGTTGTTGTATCGAGCGCACCTGTCGGCTCGTCCGCAAGCAAGATTTCAGGGTCGTTAATTATGGCACGTGCGATAGCGACACGCTGCATTTGCCCGCCGCTGAGCTGCCCCGGCTTTTTGCGGACATGCTCTTTGAGCCCGACTTCCGCCAAAGCATCTTTTGCACGGCGGCGACGCTCACTCTTTGAAACACCGCTGAGTGTCAGTGCAAGCTCTACGTTTGCCAGAACGCTCTGGTGCGGGATAAGGTTATAGCTTTGAAATACAAAGCCTATACGGTTGTTTCTGTAGGTATCCCAATCGCTTGCTTTGTAGTTTTTAGTTGATATATCGTCGATGACAAGGTCGCCCGAGTCATAACGGTCGAGCCCTCCGATGATATTTAGCATGGTTGTTTTACCCGAACCGGACGGCCCGAGCACAGCTGCAAACTCATTGCTGCGAAATGCAACAGAAACGCCGTCCAACGCATTTTGCGTAAATCCGGCGGTAGTGTAGGACTTCATTAGATTTTTTAAGCGTAACATTCGTTGTTCTCTTTTCTATATGGTACAGGTACACTAACACTAATTTATGAACATGTTATGAATATAGAAAAAAGTTTACAATTATGATAGAATATGCACACTATTTATGCCACCAATGCGTTGGCATTTATCGTATCTATTGAGGAAATCAAAGTTAGTTTGCATGTTTTCCAAATCGGTTAATGCCTGATGCATATACTTGATACGGAATTTCATAACTCATCCTCAAAGTGCGCCCATACTTCTTCTTCCGTATACCATTTTGTGTTTGGATCTTTTGCCATTTTTTTTGCCTTTTCCAACTCGTGTTTTATATATTGATTATATAATAAACTTTCATACTCCCTGTATGCTTCTGTACCTATCAGCACAGCTGCTTCTTTTCCGTTGTGTGTGATAATTATTTGATTGCCCTCGTTAGCTAAATTAATAATTTCATTATAATTATTTCGTAAATCTCGTACAGGTCTAGCATATGTGTTCATCATAAATGTGTTCATCCTTTCTTATGTAATAAACATAGTGTAGCACAATACGGCTACGCAGTCAAGTAGGGTTATTCATTCTCCCAGTTCCAAATGTACTGTGTATATCGTCCGCCACTTATCTTAATAATTTGGTTATTGTCAACTAATTCTTTGAGGGCTCTTTCTACTGTTATTTTGCTTATATCGGGTAATTTCTCGAGAATATCGCGTTTTGTTATTTTTTCAAGTGTGCTTTTTATCAGTTCTTTCACTCTGTCTGTTTTCAGCAGCCCGCTTGTCATCATATCCTCTGCCCGCACAGTAAACTCTCTATAAGCAGCCAATACAAGACCAAGATAATATTTTACGAAAGCAGAATAATCATTTTTATTATCATGCCAATTCTGAGAACTTTGTAATAAGACTTCATAATATGTTTCTTTTGATTTCTCTATTAACCGCTCAATACTGATGTATTTGCCAACTATATATCCAAAGCGATATAGTAAAAGCAACGTTATCAGTCTGCTCATTCGTCCGTTTCCGTCACTAAACGGGTGTATGCATAAAAAGTCTAATATGAATACCGGAATAATGAGCAATGGTTCAACATTTTTGCCTTTTACTTCTTCAAGAGCACTACAAATTTTTTCTATTGCATCATGTGTTTCCCAAGCACTTACCGGCTCAAATCTTAAATACCTGTTGCCCTGTGTATCTACTTCTTCTATTGTGTTGTTTGTTGTTTTATAGTTACCCCCTATAGAGTTTCCGCTATATTTATACAAATCTCTATGCAGTTGAAGAAACACATTTGGTTTTTGCAATATATAATCATGACTTTCATTAATTGATGTTAGCACATCTTTATATCCTGCTATTTCCTGTTCATTCCTATTTTGTGGCATTACCTTATCTAAAACGAGTAGCTTCAATCTTTTTTCAGATGTATATATCCCCTCTATACGATTTGAAGAGTCAGTGCTTTGGATTTTTGCTATCTCTTTAAGTTGATGTAATATATCTTTTTTTACAGAAAAAAATACATCCTGTCTGCCTTTGTGTTCATGTATGCCGGTAAGTAGCGACACTATATCCGGCGTTAAGAGCTTTTCACATATTATTTTATATTCAAAGTTTCTCATCTGCATCACCAAAACATTCAATTACATCATTTGCCGTACAAATGATGTAATTGAATTGTAACATGATAAAATTGAATGTCAAGTGTTAGTTGACATTCTGTTGTATAATGTATTTAATTTGTTTCGGTGTTCAACTTACTATATCGGTAGCTTTTGAAGCAAAAATCCCCAGTTGATGCCGTCGGGGGTGGAATTGAGCAGGTTTTGGATTGCTTTTGCTTTTTCTGCACTTCTGCCGGAAACAGTGACTGCACACCAAACATCCATGCTTATTTCATATTCTTCGTTTTCACCAACCGAGAGAGCCCCGTTTGAAAGCATTTTATTTATCGTGCTGCCTGATACTTTTTGCGAAAACCCGCCGTTTATTGAGTTTGCTCCTTTTGCCCATTCCTTAAACTGTTCTTGTGCACTGTTTGTCTGCTCAGGTTTGTCTGCATGTGGTGCTATAAACTTTCGCGACGCACTTAGCGCAGATTGTGATATATTGACAATATCAACAGGCTCGCTATACATAGAGCGGCTGTAATCTTGTTTTATTTCATTGTCTGAAGGCTTGTCCGCTGTTTCGGTTCGGCTCATGACAGCTTCTCTGATTTTTGCCGAAAACTGTGCATAAGCGTTGTATCCACGCACGGCTGAGAAATTCATTAATAGTGTTCTCCTTGATTTCTACCCTCTACATATAGTATATATCGTTATAATAACAAAAAACTTAACATATGTCACTATTTTGTCACGTAAGGATACAAATAATGAAAGAATTTCGTATAGGAAAAATGGTTTTGACCCGTGATTTGATGCTTTTTATGGTGGCAAGTGCATTGCTCGGGGTCACAACAGCGGTTGAAAGCAGCTCGTTTGCCAACCGATTGCTTGAAGATTTGAACTTCACAATTACCCAGCGTACACTGCTTGAGATACCGCGTGAGCTGCCGGGCTTGCTTGTGGTGTTTTTTGCGGGTGCACTCGCATTTCTCGGCGATGTCCGCACTGCGGCTGTTGCCAACATCATAGGCGGTGTCGGGCTTTTGGCATTTGGTCTTGTGCCGTCGGGCTACTGGCCTGTAGTTTTTACAATGGTTCTCTACAGCACGGGTCAGCATCTGTACATGCCTATTCAAGGTGCTCTCGCCATGTCGTTTGCCAAGGGCGACAATATCGGACGCAGGCTCGGCGAAATACAAGGCATCAACACAGCCGCTATGATTGTGACTGCCGCAACCTTGTATCTTTTATACAGATTTCTGAACATTCCGTTTGTTGTTTCGTTTTCGATAGGTGCGGCGGCTATGCTTATGGCAGGTGTGGCGTTTTTGTTTATGAGCCCGTCACACACCGCGCCGAGAAAGCAACGCTTTATTTACAGAAAAAAGTTCAAGCTATATTATGTGCTCTCTATCATAAACGGAGCACGAAAGCAGATAACAATTACGTTTGTGCCATGGCTTCTGATAACGGTTTACAATCAGCCTGTATCGACTATTACAATGCTCTTTTTTATCGTTTCTGCTCTTAACGTTTTCTTTCGCCCGTGGCTTGGCGGGCTTATCGACCGTAAGGGCGAGCGTTTTGTGCTGACACTTGAAGCAGGGCTGCTTCTTGTCGCCTGCTGCGGTTTTGCATTTGCAAAGCTGCTTTTTCCCGAGAGTGTTGCACTAATGGTAGTGTGCGGCTGTTATATTATTGATAATCTTTTTGCGGGTGCGGGTATGGCGCGCACGACATATGTGCGAAGAATGACGGACGACCCGAGCGAGGTTTCTGCAACACTTTCGCTCGGCATTTCGCTTGACCATGTGATATCCATGTCGATGCCTGCTTTTGCGGGTATTTTGTGGTCGTCAAATGTCGGCACGGGATATGTTTATGTTTTTGCAGGCGGTCTTGTGATATCGCTGCTTAATATGCTTTTAGCAAACCGCATCAGGATTGGGTCGCAGTTGCCCCGTCCTTAAAATCCTTCGGACTGATGCCGGTGTTTTTCTTGAAAACAATGGAAAAATACGCGGGGTCATTAAATCCGACAGCTTCGGCAGCTTCATAAACAAGCATATCAGTAAGTGCCAAGAGTTCCTTTGCTTTTTCAATGCGTATGTGGTTTATATAGTCTGTAATGACCTCTCCTGTTTCTTTCTTGAAGGTACGGCTCAGGTGAGACGGGTTGACCGCGATAGCGGAAGCGACTGTTTCAAGCGAAAGATTTGTGCTGTAGTTTTCAGAAATAAAGCGGAGAGCTTTTTTTACAAGCGGATTGACCTTTTCCGAATATCCTCTCTCTATGTCGATTTTTGCCGTGAGCTCCCTCACCGCATCTAAAAGCTTATTCTTTGACACGGGTTTCAGCTCGTAATTAGAAACGCCATAAATCAGTGCACTTCGGGCATATTCAAATTCCGCAAACCCCGTTAAAATGATTACTTTTATCTTCGGGTAATTTTCATGAACAAATTTTGCAACGTCAATGCCGCTTTTTCGCGGCATTTTTATATCGGTAATAACAATATCCGGCGAGTCATTTTTAATCAGTTCAATAGCTTCGTGTCCATCTTTTGCCGTAGCCGCAACCATGCATTGGACGCTATCCCACGGCATAAACTCCGAGAGCCCTTTCAAAACCGTACTTTCATCATCGGCAATCAGTATTTTGTACATCGTTTTATCTCCTTCCCCGGAAGCCAAAAAGAAACGCTTGTCTTATCGTTTTCTTTGCTTATCGAAAGGTTGTTATGAGCGCCGCCAATCCATAAAAGCCGCTGATTTAAGTTGCACAGTGCAATATGAGAGTGCTCCCCGTCCTTGGCGGGCTTTAGCTTTTCAATACTGAAGTCATCGGGAAATCCTGCTCCGTTATCCTCTACCCAAACCCGAATTCCGCTCCCCTCCGGTTTCACGCGGATTGTCAGCAGCCAATCCGACCCGTTATCAGGCAGCGGTTCAAAGCCATGCAAAATTACGTTTTCGACAAGCGGTTGAATACAAAACCTTGGAACCTGCACCATCTCGGATACGTCGTTGCAGTCAATTTCAACCTCGAATTTCCCGTCAAAACGTTTCTGTTGAAGATAGAGGTATAGCTGCACATAATTGAGTTCTTCCTTGAGTGTCACAAATGCCTTGTCTTTCGACAATGCGTTTGCTTGGAGCATTTCGCACAAGGAAAGCACCATGTCATAGACCTCGCTGTTGCCGCCTATTTCCGCTTTCCATGCGATTGTGTTCATCACGTTAAAAAGAAAATGCGGGTCGATTTGTGCCTGCAACGCTTTTATTTCCGCGTTTTTCAGCAGAATATTCTGCTCATACAAGCCTCTAAAGAGCATTATCGCAAGGAAAATGAGCAGCATTGAAACAAGAACTATAAAAGAATATGTAAGCAAAAATGAAGACTGTGCTTCTCGCAGGTCGCGCAGCAAATATTCCTTTGCCACGGATACAACGGATATCAACCCTGCGGTGCTTAGTTTTTGTGACGCAACGAAGTGCTCCATGTCGAGCACAACTGCTTCCTGAAAGCCGTCATAACTGTCAACTATGCTCAAAAGAGCGTCAATGCGTTCGTTTTCTACGGGGCTCACGCCCAAAGACAATAGAATATCTTCATTTTTAAGTAAAATAAGCCAATTTTCGTCCATACCTGCCGAGATATGCTCCGCCCACTCCCGTTCCTTTAAGTCTATGACAATCGTGGCGATTTTATTGCCTGTATTCATGCTGAATATATTTCTGACAAAATGAATAGTACCATTGCCCGACAGGCGAATTTGCAACGTCGGCACTTTCGGGTCACACTGTCTTGCTACTTCTACCGCGGAGCTCAGCCCCGTATCGGAGGAGGTAGAAAACCGTGCACATGAACCGTCGCTGCTGAAAATATAAACGCCGGAGAGCAAATTCTCACTCCAAAGAATACTGCTCACCAGCATATAGCTCATCTGCTTTTCAATTTCCAGCCTGCGCTCACTGTCATTATTTTCTGAGTAACTTTCCGCTGCCGGGTCAAGGTTATCGCGGATTAGTGTGTTGGAAATAAGGTGTGTATAAATCGAGTCTATCACGGCAACCTGCTCTGCGACATTGCGGTTAATCAGTTCTAAATTATGAACAATTCTCTCTTTATAGATTTCGGTCATGACCTCGGTGCTTTTTGCGTAAAACAGCGTTCCTGCCAAAAGTACGGAAATTGCCAAAACAATAAAAACGGAAGAAATAATAAATATGTTCAACCGACTCATATTTTTTGGTCCTTTGAAGAAAGAAAGCATTGTATCATCACTTCCGTTTTGTACTAATTCCTCATTTGCTTTGATTATCGCACATGCACGGGGCAATGGTCAATTAAATCTAAAAAAGACTCAAAATATTCAAGAAACGCGTCAAAATCCTCTATTCTCTATGGCTTAATTCTTTGCAATAATCACAATTACAATACTTAAAGAAACGAGGTACATAACAATGAACACAGGACTAAAAAAACTTATGGCAGCGATGCTTGCTGTACTTTTGACTGTTTCACTTGCGGGTTGTTTCGGCAATCCTGACACAGGCGGTACGGCAGGCAGCGGCGACAAAGTCGTGCTGAGCGTTATCAACTACCATGTTGGTACAGACTTCGGCGCAGACTACTACAGCTATCTGTTCGACAGCTTCACACAGACACCGGCAGGCAGAAATGTAGAGTTCAAGTTTGAAGAAATCCCGACCACAGACGCTTTTAACCAGAAAATCAAGCTGCTAATTGCCAGCGGCGACCTGCCGGACATCGTACTCAACGGCGGTAACAACATCACCGAGCTTGCCGCACGTTCCGGCAAAGTGGCAGACCTCACACCATATTTTGACGCCGACCCCGAGTGGAGAGGACTCTTTGATGAGCTATCATTGGAGTTTAATACTGTTGACGGCAAAATTTACGGTGTGCCCGTGTCTAAAGAAATCTCTTACATCTATTACAACAAGGAGCTTTTTAACAGGGCAGGAGTAACTGCGCCCGAAACAGCTTTCCCCACTTGGGACGCACTGTTTGCTGCATGTGACAAGTTCATAGACGCAGGTATAACCCCGCTCGGTATGGACAGTGCCGACTCCGGTTGGCTCACCAATCTGTGGTTTTCGGCTCTTATCGCCACGCAAAGCAAAGCGGGCGAAAAGTGGATGAACACGCAGTATCCGAGTAATTACGAAACGCCCGAAGTGATTGCCGCTGCAGGGCAGCTCCAGCGGATGCTTTCCGAATATACAACGCCCGACGCTGTTGGAGGCAGATATGACCCGATGGCAACCCATTTCTTCAACGGCGAGGTGGCAATGTTCCCCAATGGCCCGTGGATGATACCTGACTTCAGAAGCCCCGATAAAGCTCCCGCCGATTTCTATGACAAGGTTGGCATCATGCTAATGCCTCATTACGGCATGGAAATGGTACCGACACCCGGCGATATGGTCGGCGCAACAGACCCTGCCAAAATCGACGCAGCAGTTGCTTTCCTGAAATACTCGACAACAGTCGAAAATCAAATAAAAGCACTTGAAATGACAGGTCTGCAACCCGTTTCCTCTCAGGTAACAATTCCAAACTCCCTAAGAGCAAGCGACCCGCTTATGGCACAGGTTCTTGATATCAGCGCCAAAGCTCAAATCACTTACGGTCAAAATCAAGCATACTGGCATCAAAACGTCATCGACGCTTTCTCAAACTTTCTTCCTGAGCTGGCATACGGCTACATCACACCCGAGCAGTTCTGCGCCAAACTGGGCGAAGCAGCGCTGAAAAACTGATGCCCCGCAAGGGCTCAGCGGATAAAAAAGGAGGCGAACTACAATGGTCAGAAACAAAAGATTTTGGATAACCTTGTTTATCCTGCCGTGTATGGCCCTGTTCGCCTTCATTTACGCCGCTCCTATCATCACAGTTATAGTAACGTCTTTTACGAAATACACGGCGTTTGAAACACCAAGCTTCATAGGGCTGTCAAATTTCAAAACGATTTTTAGTGACAACGATTTCCTGATATCTATCAAAAACACGGTAATATGGGTACTTCTTCAATCGTCATTCCACGTGGGATTAGGTCTTGCCGTAGCGCTTACAATGCGCAGACGGCCAAAAGGCTGGAAGCTGCTGCGTACGGCATACCTAATCCCAAACATCGTACCCACAGCGGCAACCGGCGTCATGTTTACACTGCTTTTTAATCCGAGTTTCGGCGTTGTAAGCGACCTCTACACACGGCTCGGCATCAGCAGTCCCGTTCCAAATTTGTTTGGCAATTCAGGATACGCTTTTTGGATTGTAACGGCAACATGGATTTTCTATTCCGCTTTCAACACTATCATATTCTTATCCGAAATTAACGCCATCGACCGCCAGATTTATGAAGCCGCTTCAATCGACGGTGCAACACCTTGGCAGATGGATTTATACATAACACTGCCGCTGCTTAAAAATGTAATCGGCACATGCGTTGTCCTTGCGTCGGTGGCAATGGTATCACAGTTTGACATCATATATGTGACAACCAAAGGCGGTCCCGGTACCGCAACACTCAATCTTCCAATCTATCTGTATAAAACCGCTATGCTCGAGAATAACTACGGGAAAGCAAACGCGGTAGGCGTTATCCAGATTATATTAGGAATATCCTTGGTGCTCCTCATACGGTGGCTTTTCAGGACACGCGATAAAATAAACGGTGACGGGAGTGGATTATTATGAAACGCATTACTCTTTTATGTTCAAAATATTTCTTCATGCTCGTCATTTTGTTTTTATCGCTCGCGCCTATATTTTGGGTTTTGATGAGTTCGTTTAAGACTTATTCTGAAATAAATTCATCGGCACTCTCTCTTCCCTCTTCGCTGAGCCTTAATAACTACGCCGCCGCACTCAAATATGCACCGATACAAAAATATTTTCTAAACAGCATTGTCATCGTAGGTGCCGGCATCATCGTGACGGTAATATTTGTAGCTATGTGTGCTTACGCTGTTTCGCGCTTTAGGTTTCTTTTTAAGCCTGTGATAATACTTCTGATTGCCGCGTCTTTAATGCTTCCTGCACAGTCTATCTCCCAACCGCTGTTTTCGATATTCACGTCACTGAGAATTTTCGATACAAAACTCGGACTGATACTTGTTTATTCTGCAATGGGTATCCCCATGTCCTTTTTCGTAATGCTCAGTTACTACAGGAGTATCCCTTTTGCACTTGAGGAGTCTGCATATATCGACGGAGCAGGTTTCTTCCGAACCTTTTTCTCGGTTATTTTGCCCTTAGCCAAGCCGGGACTGGCTACAGTCGCTATGATACAGTTTATTAATATTTGGAACGAATTTTATTTCGCACTCATGCTTACAAGCGGCGATACCGCACGCACCATACCAATCGCGCTCAACTATTATATGAGCACATTTGCCAACAACTATTCTGCACTCTTTGCGGCGGTAATTATGACAATCACACCGACAATCATTTTCTTCATCATCATGCAAAAACAAGTAATCGACAGCCTTACCTCGGGAGCGGTCAAAGGTTAGGCTTCTAATAGATTAAAGGGAGGTGCCCGCTATGAAACGCAAAGACCCTATATACCCAATTGAGCCGTGGAATGTGACCGAAACAACTTTTAATATCGCCGATAATTACCGAAATGAAACCATTTTTTCACTTTCAAACGGTTACATAGGCACACGCGGTACCTTTGAGGAAGATTACCCGTTTGAAACAGGCCAAGGGCTTGAGGGCAATTATATCGGCGGCTTCTATGAAAGCGAGCCTATCCGCTATGGCGAGTGGAACTATGGCTTCCCTGAACATAGCCAGACGCTGCTCAATCTGCCGAACCTAAAAACGACAAGGATTTATTTTGGAGATGAACTGCTTGACATGCGCAGCGGACAGTTAGAGGATTACTGCCGTACACTCGACCTAAAAAGCGGGGTGCTAAGACGCTTTTTGACTTGGGTATCACCGGGCGGCAAGCGAGTGCGCATCGAAACTTCCCGCTTTGTCTCTTTTGACATGAAGAATATTTTGGCCTTGCGCATCAAGGTAATACCTCTTGATTTTGACTGTGAAATTCGTTTTCAGTCTGTACTTAATGCCGATGTGGAAAATCATACACGGGAAACTAATCCGCTGATTGATTACGGTCCGTTTGAGCGAAGACTTACCCCTGATGCGATTGGCGCTGCAGGCGACATGCTTTTTTATGTCGGACATACCACAAACAGTGGTCTTAAAATGGCTTGCGGAGGTCTGCATAGATTAATAGGTACAGTAACGGATAGAAACTATGAAACCGACAACTTGCACAGCTCCATTGAATATTCCACGCGTGGCACTGTTACCATGGATAAATTTATTGCATATGCGTCCGACCTTGATATGCCGGAGGGCAAGCTACCCGACTTCATACAGGAGTGTCTATTTGATGCCGTACGAGATGGCTTTGAAGGACTTGAACAAAAGCAGAGGGCTTATATGCAGACGTTTTGGGACAGTGCCGATATAGAAATCGACGGCGATGACCGTTTGCAACAGGGACTGCGTTTTAATCTGTTTCATCTCATGCAGGCGGCAGGACGCGACGGTCGCACAGGTATGGGCGCCAAGGGATTGACAGGCGAGGGTTATGAGGGACATTATTTTTGGGATACGGAAATCTATGCACTCCCTGTGCTGATACACACTTCCCCTGATTTGGCAAAAAATCTTCTCGATTACAGATACAAGACCTTGGATGCAGCGAGGGCGAGGGCTCGTCAGCTCGGTCACACCCAAGGTGCTCTCTATCCATGGCGTACTATAAATGGCGAAGAATGTTCGACATATGTTCCGCTCGGAACGGCGCAGTATCACATAAACGCCGATATCGCCTATGCTTTCACACAATACGTCAACGTTACAGGCGACATGGATTATCTCAAAGCAAAAGCTGCCGAGGTTATATGCGAAACCGCCCGTGTATGGGCGGATGTCGGTTGTTTTTCAGAAGCAAGAGGTGGCAAATACTGTATTTGCTGTGTTACCGGACCGGATGAGTATTCCGCCTCACTCTGAGCCACCAGTCCGATAAATGAGAGCCACCGTTCCGACGGCACAGAGCCACTATTGCACCTTTAAAAACTAATATATCTAACCGGCACCATCTCCTTTATACTATGATGTGCGCCAATCGGCGTAAATCATAAATGAAGGGGGTCAAAGAAATGACCAAATACAGAGAAATCCTGAGGTTAAAGAGTCTGGATTTCAGCGAGCGGAACATAGCGATTAGCTGTGTAGTGTCCCGCAACACCGTGGCGAAGGTAGTCAAGAAAGCTGCTGAATACAATTTAGTGTGGCCACTATCGGATGACCTAACAGACGAAGCGTTGGGTAAGATATTGTTTCCCAAGGAGCAGTCGGCAACGCCTGACTATTCCTACATCCGCAAGGAACTGTTGCGCAATGGTGTAACGAAGAAACTACTGTGGATTGAATACTGCGAGGAATGCCGCATGAATGGTGAAGATCCTCTGATGTATTCACAGTTCTGCCATTACATACAGCAAGATGAACAAAAACGACGTGCAAGCATGCATATACCGCGCAAACCCGGCGAACAAATTGAGGTCGATTGGGCTGGAGATTCGGCATACATCATCGACCCGGATACCGGAGAGACCACTGACGTTCGTATCTTCGTAGGTGTTATGACGTATAGCCAATACACTTATGTGGAAGCGTTCATAAATGAGCAGCAGAAGGCTTGGTTAACAGCTCATATCAATATGTACAATTATTTCGGTGGTGTCGCTAAAATACTGGTATCTGACAACTGTGCAACAGCGGTTAATATCAAGAGCAAAAACTGGTATACGCCTGACTTGAACAAGAGCTATTACGCTTTAGCCGAGCATTACGGCACTGCCATCATTCCGGCGAGAGTCCGTAAACCAAAGGATAAACCCAATGTGGAAGGCTCGGTCAATCTGGCTTCAATGTGGATAATCGCCGCTTTGCGTAACGAACAATTTTTCTCCCTATCGGAGCTTAACGCTGCCATCATGGATAAGCTTAAAACGCTTAACTCCAACGAATTTCAAAAGAAAGAAGGCAGCAGGCTCAGCGTGTTTCTTGGGGAAGAAAAACCGTTACTGGCCGCATTGCCTGCTACCCGTTTTGAACTGGCAGATTGGCAAAAACCTACCGTTCAGTTCAACTATCACGTCGCAGTTGACAAGATGTACTACTCCGTGCCGTTTCATTATATCAGAAACGAAGTTGATGTGCGAGTAACAGAAACAACTATCGAGATTTTTTATCAACAAATCCGAATTGCATCTCACAGGAGGCTGTACGGGCGTCCCGGTCAGTATTCGACCAAAGAAGAGCATATGCCGGAGGAACACCAGAAGTATCTAGAGTGGAACGGAGACAGGTTTCGTAAGTGGGCTGAGAAAATTGGTGCTAACACACATATTGTTGTAGACGGCATTCTTACATCCGGTAGAGTTGAACAGCAGTCATACAGAAGCTGTATGGGTTTACTGAAACTGACTGAAAAATATTCACCGGAAAAGATAGAAGAAGCTTGCAGAAAAGCGCTTACATTTTCACATTCTCCAAGTTACAAGAGCGTTAAAAACATTCTGGTCACTATGAAGAAGGATATGCCGGATACTAAATCGGAAGAAATTCAAAAAAGCAATCAACATGGTATCACAAGGGGTGCCGGTTATTATGGAGGTGCCCGCCATGATTAATCAAAGTACTATCAATAAACTGGTTGAAATGCGGCTTACACCTATGGCTGATGCATTTCGCATACAAATGGACGACCCCGCAATGAAAGGCATATCGTTCGAAGATCGCTTTGGAATGCTTGTGGACGTTGAGTACACCAGCAGGAAGAACAATCGCTTAAAAAGGCTTATTCGCAACTCAGACCTTGAGCAATCTGATGCTTGCATCGCAGGTATTGATTACCAGTCAGGAAGAAAACTCAATAAAGCTCTCATCTATAGGCTTGCAACGTGCGAATATATCGCAGAATTCAGGAACATTTTCATCACTGGCGCTACAGGCAGTGGTAAGACGTATATGGCATGTGCGTTTGGCATGGAAGCATGCAAGCAGTATATCACTGTCAGATATGTCAGACTCCCGGATTTACTTATGGATTTAGACGCAGCTCGGGACAACAATAATTTCTTAAAGGTGTTGAGTAAATACACAAAACCTACTCTGTTGATAATTGATGAGTGGCTATTACTTAAACTGAATGAGTCTGAATTGAAGAATCTCTTTGAATTGATTCATAAACGTAGGAAACGGACGTCAACTATTTTCTGTTCTCAATTCAAGGAAACGGGTTGGTATGAACGGCTCGGTGGCGGTGAAACACCTCTTGCTGAAGCAATCATAGATCGAATCATTTATGATGCATACAAAATCAATATTGTGAGTACTGATCCAAAGAAAGATTTATCAATGAGAGAAGTGTATGGTCTTGATAAGAATCTAACAATGTAATATGTACAATGGTGGCTCTGTCTGTCCGGATTAGTGGCTCACGCCACATCGGACAGGCGGCTCCGCCGCACAAGAATAATCACCGGACGAGTACACCGCATTTGTAGACAATAATTTCTACACAAACCTTATGGCGCGCGAAAATCTGACAGATGCGGTAACGGCAGTGCAGTGGCTCACCGAGAATGACAGCGACGCGTATAATAAATTATGCAAAAAAATCGGTCTGAGCTCCGAAGAGCCGGACCTCTGGCAGGATATCGCCGACAACATCTATCTGCCCTACGACGAAACACGTGCAGTCTATTTGCCTGACGACGGTTTTCTTTTGCGTAAGCCGTGGGAGAAGCTAAAAATCCCGCCCGAAAAGCGGCATTTACTCTACGAAAACTACCACCCTCTCTTTATCTGGCGACAGCGAATGGCGAAGCAGGCAGATACGCTTCTTGCTATGTTTTTGCACCGCGACCGCTTCAGCCGCTACGAATTAGAGCGAAACTACGACTTCTATCAGGGATTTACTCTGCATCATTCTTCCCTGTCCACCTGTATATTTGGTATCGTGGCAAGCCTAATTGGACACGACAACGAAGCCTACCGATATTTTAATGAAAGTGCGCGAATGGACTTAGATGACCACCATAACAATGTGCACGCCGGTATCCATGCGGCAAACATGGCGGGTACATGGCAGGCTCTCGTATTCGGCTTTGCGGGTCTGCGTGCAGACACCGGCAGCCTTAAGCTGTCACCAAAACTTCCCGAACCGTGGAATGCCTACCGTTTCCGTATAGTTTACAGAGGAAGCTTGCTTGAAATTTTGACCGAAAAAAACGGCTGCGAGGTATTGCTCCTCGACGGAAAGGCTCTTGATGTCATTTTGTATGGCAAAAACTATCATTTAGAAAAGGGTGAAAACATATGCGCAAGTATGAAGTGATTTTTTTCGACTGGGACGGAACGGCAGTATTGTCGCGTAATACTCCTGCAGACGTGGCAGCACGGTTCATGGCACCGCTTCTTGCTTCCGGTGTGAAGCTCGTTATCCTCAGCGGCACCAGTTTCAAAAACATTGACGGCGGTAAACTTCCCGAGCGTTTTGAGCGCGAGCATCTCGCCAATCTGTATTTCGGGCTTGACCGCGGGGCAAATAATTACGGGTTCGACAAACTCGGAAACATCATCTCTATCCCCGGTGTTCTGGTCGGTCAAAATGAGATAAAAAAGCTGCACCAAGTATGCTTCGATTTCCATATGAAACTGCTTGAAAACTACGCACTGAACACGGATATAATTTTTTGCCGTGATAATTACTGTAAAATCGACATCGGCTCGAATATATGCAGGGGCAGCAAGTTCTTTTTTACCGGTAATGAACTGGAGCTTATTAATGTCGGCTTGGTTTCGCACGGATATGCCGAGGGAATTAGCGGACTTATAACCTTAGCCGAAGCATTGGGACGTGAGCATGGCTTGACACTGCGCGCTACGACTGATGCAAAGTACATTGAGTTAGGCTTTGGCACGAAATCAGACAATGTAGATGCCATTTTGTCCCATTTGGAAGCTGCTGCCGGTCGCAGACTCGACTGCTGCTTTTGGGGAGATGAGTTTTTGGAAATGGACAGCGGGGTCTACGGCAGCGATGCGTTTATGATAACGGAAAAAACAAAAGCATTTGGCTTCTTTGATGTGTCTGAAGTGGAGGGTAAACGCCCGAAACAGGTTCAAAGGGTAGGCGGCGGCGTAGAACGTTTTTTGTCATTTTTGAATGATCAGGCGTGCAAAACACCCCGAAACTAAGTAGGCAACCATACCTGCGCTATAATATTCCTGTTATCCCGATTTCCTGTGGATATCGAGGTTGAACACCATATCGTGTTAATGTGGCACAATTCTTAATATGTTTTCTTTAAAAAGTTCTAACTCATTTTGTGTCTTAACGTCCATGTTGACTGCCACCTTTCATATTCAGATTTTACCTTATCATCAATGAAATATCAAGCAAAATCAATCTTTATATTACACCACTAAACAGCCGCACTTTATCTACCATCATGACAGGGCGCGGCTTTTTTCAAAGGCTCAACTAATCCATATTGATTTATTTGCTAATAATAAATGCTCTATGAGTATATTTATAGATACAACCATTCCCTCGTCTGATTATCCATTCAACTTTACTTCGTAAACGTTGAACTAAGTCTGTACCAATTTCCTTGCCAATATTTAATGTCATTACAATGCGATGTTCTTTGTAAAACTCATTTTGCTTAGCATATACAAGATTTTTAATTATCTCACTTAGCGACTGAATTATGTCATTATTTACTCTGTATAATGTTTTATCAATAAAATCAAAGCCCCACCGATTAATTGTTCTATCGGCTCTAGCAGAATATGAAAAAATATTATTTACATTTCTGAAGCGAATAGATTTGTACACACGATCTAAACATCCATAATGTGTTAATGATTCACAAACTCTTAAAATTTCATCAGAAAACTTATTATATGACAAATTAATAGTAGGAAAAAAGGTTATTTCATAGTTCATTAACTCTGAAAGAATAAATTTTACAAAGTTGTGAAATTGCCCATCTCCCTTGATTTTAACATCCACATTCGTTTTTAGAACTTCTCTTACATAAAATATTAAATGTTTATAAATTAGTAAAATTATTAATTCAAGAGGATAGATGCTCTTTTCTGCTTTTTCATTTATGCTTTTATAATAAACATCTTCAATAGCATGTGTGATATCTTGTCGTAAACGGTATTCACGATTTTCTTCTTCTGTATGAGTTTTGGATTTACTAGCCTCATTACTCTTTTTTATGTTCAATTTTTCTATTATTTGTTCTAAGTCTTGAGTGATGTTAAAAATATCTTTATCATCAATTAATTTTGTTAATTTCTCTTCATTAATATCACCAATCATTCTTGTTATTTCATTTTTCGCCTCATCTATTGGAATTATTTGGTGTTCTTGCGTTTTTTGTTTAGTACTATACTCATAATCGATTTCACTTTCTGTGTATATACTTATTTGCAAAGACACTATTCCTGCTTCATATAATGCATGAGGTAAACTGCTTGTGTTACTATCTAGAATCCCTCGTTCATCATTTTTCCCTGTAGAACCTATAGCTGTAATTTCCATTTTTGATGGTTTATTTAACATAAAGTCACAGATAACTTGTGAATTCTCATCAATTGCTCCTTTTTCTAGTAATTTTTTTGTTAAGGATTCTTCAAACTCTCGTGTAAGGTTTTTATGTTTGAATAAGTAATGAGCTGGGAATCTAGCCGTTGGCGACAAGGTTTGCACCATCATAATATTTGTTGAATACCTTGTATTCATAACACCATCAACAATTCTATTAAGAACTAATTCGTTATTTAAAGGAGTTATTGGTTCGATTTCTGAAGTTTTCATTTGTTCAATTAAATCTGAATCCCTCATAACAGTGTGTGCTTTATGTATCCACTCAATACATTTAAACCAACCTTCTTCTTTTAATATTTCCAAATGATAAGCTATTTTTGAAATTAATAGTTGTTCATGTAATCGAGTAGATTTATTTTGATGTACTCGCCTTGTTAACATATATCTTTGAAAAAGTAAATTTGATATTTCCATAATATAATTTGTATTTACTATTGTTTTAAAAATAAACTTATTGGAATTTTGATTAGTCGAATCATTAATAGGAAATGCACAATAATTTAGTGCCAGAGCATATCTTGAAAGATCAATTACACTATTTATTCCACATCGATTGAAGTCACGATTAATGTAGTCGATTCTGTCTGCATCAAAATCACCACTTATTAGTGCTTTAAACATATCAAGATATGGTGGTATATCAACATTTGTATGACCATCAATCAAATATGTTAACCAATCTTTATTAATTGCGTAATCAGCCAGAATGCTGGTTAAATCTTCATTAGCATAAATTTGATATATTGTATATTTTTCATGCCCATATTTCTTAAAGGGGTTAAATTTAGTAAAATACTTTGATAAGTTCTCTTCATGAACACTGACATCTGGAATATATTCAAAATATTCAGGGTATTTTTTTGAAACTTCCTCAAATAGATGAGACATGGGAGCATGACCAATATCATGTAATAACGCAGCAATTCGCACATGTTTAATAACATCAATATAAGCTGAACCAGAAATTCTTCCCTCATTAATAGAAAAATCGCATGCTTCAAGTGCAGTCTTTGATTCTTCATCATAAACAGCTATTGTTTTCGCAAGGTAATCTGCAACATATAAGCACCCCAATGAATGTTCATATCTTGTATGTTGTGCACCAGCATGCCCAATATAAGCCAAGCTCATTTGTTTAATGTTCTTCAGTCTTAAAAATATTGGAGTATTAATTAACTTATACTCACAATTTGTTAATTGAATGTCTCCCCAAATAGAATCGTAAACGGTTTTTGGTTTGTATTTCTGCATACCAGTATCATACCCCTTTTTATTTTTTACTATAATTTTCATTTAGTCTATATAAACTGTAAACTGCATAATTAATATGATCACTTTTAGGAATATATTTTCATAATTTTATGATTGTCATTATTACTTTACGGAAGCTATATGTCTACAGCTATGTTTATGTCTATCAGACATTACGCATCAGGAAGTATCTTCTTAGCCGGGCTGTCATATTCTCTTTGGGATAATTCTGAACGCAAAAAATCATCATTTAGCATCTTTAATATGTTCGCAACATCCTTTTGAGATGTGACAGTAATCTTTCCGTCTTCAATGGAAATATTATCATATCTAGGTATGGTTGATAGTCTACTAACAACAGTATCAATAGACATAGTTAAAATAGGTGAATGCTTAATTTTTAAAAGTTTTTTAGCATTTGTTAACTTATCTTTAGAAATAAAATCACTAAATTTTGTAATATCATTGATTAATCCGGTATCTTGAATTGCTGTGATAGTGTCTTGTGCCTTATCCCGAATATACTTCTCTAGTCCGTAGTTCATTTCTAAGAATTCAATTTTTGTTGGGCATATTATATCTTTGGTAATAAGTGCATCTACACGGCTTTCAATGTTAAACAACTTATTCGTGTCTATATGCTCAAAAATACTATCACTTGATAACAATGCAAATAAACCTTTTGCTCTTCTTGATATTGAAGTTGGGTAAACATGTTGATATGCCCAGACTATTTTTGTATCAATAGAAAAGCAAAATGCAAATCCAATTAAGTTTGCTTTATCATTTTCTGTGAAACTTTCACTAGTATTATCAATGGAAAACAAGAATTCAAACGGGTTGTATTGTTCACTCACTTCAATTAAATATAAAGCATTGCTATTATCATCCATGTTATCAGCAGTTTCATATATAACATCTTCACTAAGGTAATTTGATTTTATTACATCAATAATTACATTTTCTATTTCATTACGGAAGCTATCTTGTATATTAAAGCGTTTTAATTGCGTAACTTCACCATTTCTGACATTACAATATACAGAGAATCCACACCCTTTTTCTCCAAGTAACACATCTCTAACATATTCACGAAATTTATCAGGTTTCATTCTTAACACTCCTATTTTTTATTAATTTAGCGAATACTACATCCCCATCAATTTCTCTGTATTCGATTATTGACTCGTTACTAATAATATCGGTTGTCACCGCGAAAATCTGCCCATCTTTATATGGATTATTATTGAATGTAATTATATAAACATGATATCCCATAAGTGTTAAAATCGGATTAGAATAAAATAAGTTTGTCTTCATTAATAACAGAAAAATAATAGTGAAAATAACAGTAAATGCAATTGCATTTTGCCATTTATCCAAATCTCCAACTAATAACGGTAAAATCATTGACGTAAAGAATGTCAACCCTGCTTCTTTTTCTTCGCTAATAATTTTGATAGAATACCCACTTTCTTTAGCAAACGATGTATTAAATTTGAAATAAAAATAAAAGAGAATAGAAACAAAGCACCATAAAAAACATATAGTTAATAACAAAATTATTAGTATATTGCATTTAACAAACTGACATAATGTGAATATCTGTCCCTCTGATGTTTGAGTTATAAAGTTGAAGTTAAGTATTGTTGTAAGCAAGCAAAGCGGAGAAAGTGATAATACTGTTAATTTGGCTTTCAAAGAAATCCTCCAATAAATGAGTAAATATGTATCGAGCTAGTTTATGATCCTTCCGTCGAGCATTTCTATTTTTCGCTTGCACCGGTCTGCGACATCTTTTTCGTGACTCACTATCACGACTGTTATACCGGTTTCATTAAGCTTTTCTAATATCTGCATAACAGCTTCAGTATTTTTTGTATCAAGCGAACCGGTGGGTTCATCTGCAAAAAGATACCTCGGTTTTGTTACGATAGCACGAGCAATTGCTACGCGTTGTTTTTCACCACCGGATAATGTATTTGCACTCTGTTTTATGTTTGCTACCATGTCTACCTGTTCTAAAGCTTCATATACGCGCTTATTACGTTCTTTCCTATTCATCTTATGTAAGAGCAAAGGAAACATTACATTGTCAAATACAGAATAATCATCAATTAACATAAAGTCTTGCAGTACGATTGATACATCATTATTGCGTATAGCCGCAAGCTTAAAGTCGCTCAATTTAGATAGCTCTTTATTATCTAAAGTCACACTACCTTCATATGCTTTATCAAGGCAAGCTAAGATGTGAAGAAGTGTTGATTTACCAGAACCAGAAACACCTGTAATTGCAAGCATCTCACCAGAATGAATTTCTATGTCAACACTATTCAAAGCCTTGAACCCTTTCTTATTATCAGAGTAATATGTCTTTGTTAAATTAGTTATTTTTATCAATAGAACTCTCTCCTTATAATTTCAATAAGTTGTTGTTTTTTTAAAATATTAAGCGGAATAAATACTGTAAATATTACTGTCAATAAAAAAATGAGTGGCATTACAAAGCTGTTCATTTTGATTAACATCGACGAACTGTGAAGGAGAGGAATATTACTATTTATTAGTAAAAAGTATATTATAATTGCTAACAGACTTGAATATATTGAGATTATCATTAAATAAAAAACCATTATTTTGGCAATGTCAGATTTGCCAAACCCTATCATCATAAGAGTTGCAAATTTCTTCATATTTCTGATTGCAGCAAGAGTCGTGCAACCAATCAAACCTGATATGGATACTGCAAGTAATAATATTACAAATGGTAAAAAGAACAGCACACGAGAATTCCTATCTTCTATACCGGATTCGTATATTTCATTGAAGCTACGAAAATATCCAAAATTTCTTAGATTCGATATAGTTTCTTGATCATTAGTTAGTATTAAACTGCTCATTGTTATTTTCTCATAATCTGAACCTATATGGTAAATTGCTGCCTCTCTATCTACTATTAATCTTGGTTTACTATCACTTTGTACAATATCCGATGATGTTATTCCTGTCCCACCTACGTTGAGGTCTATCGACAAATTAGTACTTTGTATTCCCACGATTTTAATTTTTACGCTTTTGTTATAATCAAAACGTGAAGAAACTTCAATTATGTCATTTAGTCCTAATCCAAAAACACTTCTCGTAAGAACTGCTGGTAAGTAATCAGCACTTTTTTCAACTTCACTAAGCCATTTCCCTTGATTTATATTAGGATGAAAGTAACTAAAAAATTCATTATCAAATGCAAGAATGTCAATGTCAAATAAAAACAAAGAAGCACTTATAACATCGTAATTGCCTTCTATTTCATCTAAAACATGATTTCCTGTGAACTCAAAATAGTCGGAAGAAAATATACCACCATCTATATCTGATAAACCTTTAAAAACCTGTGCTTTTTCATTTGCTGCATTATATTGCGAAATCATTATAAAACATATACATAGAGCTGCAGAATACTGTATCATTAAAACAAAATTTGTAAAAAGTTTATTGTTAAATATATTGAAAGCGAACTTTATGTGTTTCATCTATTATCTCCCTTAATCATATGAGTTAAGGTCTTTCGAATGGTTGACGAAAAAATGATCATGAAAAGCACTAAATAAACAGTGAATACTATTATATAATCTTGTAATGCGAGTGAGTACTCACGATTACTAACGGTAATAAACGAAACAATTGAAGACATATTGAAGTGTGTAATTGCAAAACACACAGCAAACATACCAAAAAGTATTACAATATTCTCTATCAATATGCTAATTATGCTACGCAACCTATGAAAGCCACAAATACGCATAATCTTAATATACTTATCTCTTGTTTCTAACACATATTTATAGAGATAAGCTGCGTTAAGCAAAGATATCGCAAAAACAGCAATGATAATAATATACTCTATAATAACATCTGCTGATTGCGTAAGCACATTTGGTGGCTCAACAACAGCTCCTATGAAGTTTTCCATTACACTATTAGTTATGTAATCAATAGCAAAAATATCAGGGATAGTATTTGTGTAGAAAATCATCTTGTTTGGTTTAATTTCATTAACAATATCAATCACAGATGCAATATCAACGATACTATGGAACCAAGTTTTTCCAACAACAATATAGTTTCTATAAAAAAATTCTATTTCCGACCCTATCGGAGTATACCCAAACATATCATCATGTAAAATTGATAAAACAATTTCATTCTTTTCATTTATGCTACGTCCATTAGATAATTCACTATAATTCTCGTTCGATATAACATCAACTTGCAAATTTAAACTGTCGTTCATTAACGAAAGCCCATCTATTAAACTTTCATTTTCTAAGATAAAAGCATCAATATCATTAATGATTTTTTTAATATCAGTATTAAAAAAATCAACAGAAAACATACGAAGACTGGTGAAAACGTTTTTTGCATAATCTACATTAGCACGGAAAATAGAAAACACATATAAAGTGGCTACTAAAGATATTATCTGAACTGCAACATATATTGAAAAAAGCAGCTTGTGTTTTTTTGCAAATAGCAATATATTTTTATATATAAGCAGCAATTGCACTAAAATACTACACCCTTTCCTTTATATTTCACTTGTTATAACTCGCATAATCACATCACACCAACTACATATTATTGCGTAGTTGGTGTGATGTAAAAAATGTTTATTTGCTACCTGTAATTGTTGCAGTACCTATAATATTTGTATGAGTTGAGTTTGATGTTACTCTTACTCTATGTAAAGTGCTTGTTGTTTCAACCCATAAAATACCCGTGACTACTGACGGTTCAAAATTATATGTTGTTTTCGTTTTTGTTGCATTATTCCAACTAGAATATAAAGTGCAAAAATTTACTCGTGATGAATCTTCAACATCTGTAGTTATTGAATCAGGAGATGTGGCACCTCCTTTGTTAAATGAACCTCGTGCAGTGAGCTCCCATGTATTTGGTTGATTGATACGCAAAGTTTTTGAAGTGCTACTGCCAGTTAATTTGTACGAGGTTGAAGATGTGCTTGTTGCCGAAACTATAAACGAACATGCGACGACAAGCAATGTAACAATAGTTATAAGAGCAACCAATTTCTTTAGTTTTAACATTTTGTCCTCCTTTAATTAAATATAAATTCTTGATTAATCATCAATTGTTTTTCTATCACATTAATTCATTACTTTTTTAGCTTCATAACAGAATCAGGTATCTTAGGTTGGTGGAAAACAAAGTAACAGAAATTCGCTGAATATTCTGCTGTCATAAGCGCAAGCGATGCAAACAAAAAACCAAATCTTCCAAGTATCTTCTTCATGTGTATCCCTCCTTAATAAATAATTCGGTATGCTACCGTTGATAGTAGTATACCGCAGAAAAAATAAAAAATCTCAACAATGTAATATATAGTAAGTTTTATGTAATATATAGTAAGTTTTATGTAATAAATAGTATTTTTTGTTAAATTGATTATTTCAAAATTAA